>Ga0068856_100000022_pt1 | contig 142768 bp, 121 predicted proteins | sample KBSCornC62_FD_66595 | JGI IMG/M metagenome (GOLD analysis project Ga0068856, IMG submission 66595) | Corn rhizosphere microbial communities from Kellogg Biological Station, Michigan, USA - KBS Corn C6-2 | ecosystem: Host-associated > Plants > Roots > Rhizosphere > Soil ...
CCTGGCGGTGCTGGCCAGCATGTTCTCGGTGATCTACTCGCTGCGTTTCGCGGTGGGCGTGTTCCTCGGCCGTCCGCGCGGCGCGCTGCCGCGCACGCCGCACGAGCCGCCGCGCTGGATGCGGCTGCCGATCGGCCTGCTGGTCCTGGCCTGCGTGCTGGTGGGCGTGCTGCCGGCACGGGTGATCGGCCCCACCCTGGACCTCGCCGCGGGCGCGGTGCTGGGCACGGCGCTGCCGGCGTTCGACCTGGCGGTGTGGCATGGCTTCACCACGCCGCTGCTGATGAGCGCGCTGGCCTTTGCTGGCGGCTGCGCGGCCTGGACCGGGCTGCGCGGCTGGTTCGCGCGGCGCGAGGCGCTGCCGCTGCTGGGCCGCCTCGGCGCGCAGCGGCTGTTCGAGCGGGTGCTGGCGCTGGTCACTTCCAGCCTGCCGCACGCGCTGGAGCCGGCGTATTCCGGCCGCCGCCTGCAACCGCAATTGCTGCTGATCGTGCTGGCCGCGGCACTGGCCGCCGGGCTGGCGATGTACGGGACGCCGATGCATTTCGGCTTGCGCGCCTCCGCCGTGGACCCGGCCTTTGCGCTGCTGTGGCTGCTGGGCGCGGTCTGCGTCGTGGGCGCCGTGCGGCTGGCGAAGTTCCATCGGCTGGCGGCGCTGGTGCTCGTCGGCGGGGTGGGGTTGGTGTCCTGCGTGAGCTTCGTGTGGCTTTCCGCGCCCGACCTCGCCGCCACCCAGTTGCTGGTGGAAGCGGTGACCACCATCGTGATCCTGCTGGGCCTGCGCTGGTTGCCCAAGCGCGTCGCCGGCTTGTCGCCCGATCCGGCGCTGGCGCGCTGGCGTCGCTACCGCGACGGCGTGGTGGCGGCGGGCGCGGGGTTGGGGCTGGCGGCGCTGGCCTACGCGGCGATGCTGCACCCGGTGGCCGACTCGGCCTCGCACTTCTACCTGGGGAAGGCTTTGAGCGAGGGCGGCGGGCGCAACGTGGTCAACGTGATCCTGGTGGATTTCCGCGGCTTCGACACCCTGGGCGAGATCACCGTGCTGGCGATCGTGGGGCTGTGCGTGTTCGCGCTGCTGCGCCGCTTCCGCCCGGCGGTCGAGAGCGTGGGCGCGCCGATGCAGCAGCGCCTGCAGGCGGCCACGCGCGAGGACGGCTACGACGCCGGACGGGCCGACTACCTGCGCATCCCCGGCCTGATCGTGCAGTTGATGGTGCCGGTGATCGTGCTGTTCGGCGTGCACCTGTTCCTGCGCGGGCACGACCTGCCCGGCGGCGGCTTTGCCGCCGGCATCACGGTGTCGGTGGCGCTGGTGCTGCTGTACATGGCGCGCGGCGCGCGCTGGGTGGAGGCGCGGCTGAAGGTGGCGCCGCTGCGCTGGATCGGCCTGGGCCTGCTGCTGGCGCTGGCGACCGGGCTGGGCGCGCTGGCATTCGGCCATCCGTTCCTCGGCTCGCATTCGCGCCACGCGACGTTGCCGCTAGTGGGCGAGCTGCCGCTGGCCAGCGCGCTGTTGTTCGACCTCGGCGTGTTCGGCGTGGTGGTGGGCGCGACGTCGCTGATGCTGGTGGCGCTGGCCCACCAGTCGCTGCGCCGGCCGCGATCGCTGCCCGATGCCGACGCGGAGGGCGGCTGATGGAACTGGTGCTGGCGCTGGCCATCGGCGTGCTGGGCGGCGGCGGTGTGTGGCTGCTGCTGCGCCCGCGCACGTTCCAGGTGATCATTGGGCTGAGCCTGCTGTCCTATGCGGTGAACCTGTTCATCTTCTGCGTCGGCGGGCTGCGCCGCGGCGCCGACCCGGTGCTGCGCGAGGGCGCGGCGCTGGCGGATTACGCCGACCCGCTGCCGCAGGCGCTGGTGCTCACCGCCATCGTGATCGGCTTCGCCACCACCGCGCTGTTCCTGGTCGTGCTGCTGGCCTCGCGCGGGCTCACCGGCAGCGACCACGTCGACGGCAAGGACGGTGCGCCGTGAACGCGCATCTGCTCGCCGGGCCGATCCTGCTGCCACTGGCCGCCGCTGCCCTGCAGTTGCTGCTGGGCGAACGCCGCCGCGGCGCCGCCAGCGCGCTGGGCGTGCTGTCGTGCGTGGGCCTGCTGGGTTTCGCGCTGGCGCTGCTGGCCGCGGTGGGCGAGGGCACGACGCTGGTGTACCGCATCGGCGGCTGGCCGGCGCGTTTCGGCATCGTGCTGGTGGCCGATCGGCTGTCGGTGCTGATGCTGCTGCTCACCGCGGTGCTGGCGCTGGCGCTGCTGCCCGGAGTGCTGGGCCGCTGGCGGCGGCCGGGCAGCGCGCTGCAGCCGTTGGCCCAGTTCCTCCTGATGGGCCTGAACGGCAGTTTCCTCACCGGCGACCTGTTCAACCTGTTCGTGTTCTTCGAGGTGCTGCTGGCGGCCTCGTACGGGCTGGCGCTGCACCGGCCCGGCGCGCAGCGGATCAGCGCGGGACTGCATTACATCGCGATCAACCTGTTGGCCTCGCTGCTGTTCCTGGTAGGGGTGAGCCTGATCTTCGGTGTCACCGGCACGTTGAACATGGCGGCGCTGGCGCAATTGGTGCCGCAGGTGCCGGCCAACACCCGTGCGCTGCTGCATGCCGGCGCGGCGATCCTGGGCGTGGCCTTCCTGGTGAAGGCGGCGATGTGGCCGCTGGGCTTCTGGTTGCCGCGCAGCTATGCCGCTGCGCCGCCGGCGGTGGCGGCGATGTTCGCGGTGATGACCAAGGTGGGCGTGTACGTGCTGCTGCGGCTCAGCCTGCTGCTGTTCGGCGCCGGCGCCGGTGCGGCCTCGGCGGGGTTCGGCGGCGACTGGCTGCTGTGGGGCGGCGCGGCCACGGTGGCGATGGGCGTGGTGGGCATGCTGGGCGCGCGCGAGCTGGGCCGGCTGGCCGGCTACAACGTGCTGGTGTCCTCGGGCAGCCTGCTCGGCGCCATCGGCGTGGGCCGGCCCGCGGTGATCGCCGGCGCGTTGGCCTACCTCGTGGTCTCCACTTTGGCAGTGGCGGCGTTCTTCCTGCTGGCCGGCTTGATCGCGCCGCGCGAGGACGCCGAGGAGGTGTCGCTGCTCGAACCCTACGACCCGGGCGGCCTCGCGCTGTACGCCGACGAGGACGAGAGCCGGCCCACCCTGCCGGCGCCGGTGCGGCTGCTGGCGGGCGGGTTCCTCGTCGCCGCGCTGCTGCTGGCGGGATTGCCGCCGCTGTCGGGCTTCCTGGCCAAGTTCGCGCTGCTGGCGCCGCTGGCCGGTGCGGGGACGGGGGCGACGGTGCTGTTCGCGCTGATCGTGGCCGCTGGGTTGGGTACGGTGATCGCGATGTGCCGGGTGGGCATACAGATCTTCTGGGAGGGCGAATGGGTGTTCCCGCCGATCCGCACCGGTGCGGTGACCTCGGTGGCGATCCTGCTGGGACTGTGCCTGCTGCTGACCGTGCTGGCCGATGCGCCGATGCGTTACGTGCAGGCTACGGCGGCGCAATTGCACGCGCCGGCCGCCTACATCCGGGCGGTGCTGCCGTGAGGCGCTGGCTGCCGCACCCGCTGATGGCCGGCTTCCTGCTGCTGGTGTGGCTGCTCCTGCAGCGCAGCCTGGCGCCGGGCAGCTGGCTCCTGGGCAGCGCGCTGGCACTGGGCCTGGCGTGGGCCTTCGGCAAGCTGCAGCCGCCGCGCGCGCGCCTGCGCGGGGCCTGGCGGCTGCTGCCGCTGGCGTTGCGGGTGGTGCACGACATCGTGCGCTCCAATCTCGCGGTGGCCAGGGTGGTGCTGGGCCCGCGCCGACGTGCGTGCGCCGGCTTCGTGGCGGTCCCGCTGGAACTGGCCGACCCGTATGGGCTGGCCTTGCTGGCCTGCATCGTCACCTCCACCCCGGGCACGATCTGGGTGGACCACGATCCGGCGCGCGGGGTGCTGCTGATCCATGTGCTCGACCTGGTGGACGAGGCCAGCTGGGTCGAGACCATCAAGCGCCGCTATGAGCGGCCGCTGCTGGAGGTTTTCCAATGAGCCATGCGTTTCTCGGCGCGGCGCTGGTGATCGCGCAACTGCTGCTGGTGCTGGGCATGGCCTGTGCGCTGCTGCGCATGCTGCGCGGCCCGCGCGCGCAGGACCGGGTGCTGGCGCTGGATGCGTTCTACGTCAACGCGATGCTGCTGCTGCTGGCGGTGGGCCTGCGCAGCGACAGCGTGCTGTACGTGGAGTCGGCGATGATCATCGCGCTGCTGGGTTTTGCCGGCACCCTGGCGTTCGCCAAGTTCCTGCTGCGCGGCGAGGTGATCGAATGAGCCTGGTCGATGCCCTGCCGCCGTGGGCGGCCGTGCTGGTGGGGGTGCTGGTGCTGCTGGGCGCGAGCTTTGCCTGCGTGGGCTCGCTGGGGTTGCTGCGACTGCGCGATTTCTACCAGCGCGTGCACGCCCCCACCTTGGGCAGCACGCTGGGCACGTTCTTCATGGTGGCGGCCTGCGTGGCCGGGTTCTCGCTGGCGCAGGGGCGCCCGGCACTGCAGGTGGTGTTGATCGGCGTGTTCCTCACCCTGACCACGCCGATCACCCTGATGCTGCTGGTGCGCGCGGCGCTGTACCGCGACCGCGTCGAGGACGGCCAGCAATTGCCGCCGCCCGCGCCCGGTGACGAGGGCTAGGAGCCTGGGCGGTAGAAACCAAGCAGGCGAGGCAAAGCCCGTTTTGAGTCAGGTTTCGCGACGTTTTGAAGGCCCATAGTGGTTCTATGGGCCGAAAAGCGGCGCGGAAGCTGGCCAAAACGGCGCAGCCGCAGCCGCTTGTGTTTCTGCCGCCCAGGCTCCTAGAACCCCATGCCGTAGGGATCGTTGCTGCCGCCCATCAGCACGTTGCTGTCCGAGCCGTTGCCGCCGCCTTCGGCGAGGCGGATCTTCAGCGCCAGGCCGTCGCGCGAGTCGGCCTTGTTGAGCGCTTCCTCCAGCTCGATGCGGCCTTCCTTGTAGAGCCGGTACAGCGACTGGTCGAAGGTCTGCATGCCGTCCTGCAGGCTGCGGTCCATCGCCTCCTTCACCTCGTGGATCTGGCCGCGGCGGATCATGTCGCGGATCAGCGGCGTGTTCAGCAGCACTTCCACCGCGGGCAGGCGACGGGCGTCCTTGCCGACCACCAGGCGCTGGCTGATCACCGCGCGCAGGTTCAGCGCCAGGTTCATCAGCACGTTCTTGTGCGCCGATTCTGGGAAGAAGTTGAGGATGCGCTCCAGCGTCTGGTCGGCGTTGTTCGAGTGCAGCGTGGCCAGGCACAGGTGGCCGGTCTCGGAGAACGAAATCGCCGCTTCCATGGTGTCGGTGTCGCGGATCTCGCCGATCATGATCACGTCCGGCGCCTCGCGCATCGCGTTCTTCAGCGCCTCGTGGTAGGTGTGCGTGTCCAGCCCCACCTCGCGCTGGTTGACGATGGAGCGCTTGTGCCGGTGCAGGTATTCGATCGGGTCCTCGATGGTGAGGATGTGGCCCGCGGAGTTGGTGTTGCGGTGGTCGATCATCGAGGCCAGCGTGGTCGACTTGCCCGAGCCGGTGGCGCCCACCACCAGGATCAGCCCGCGCGGCTCCATGATCAGCTCGCGGAAGATCGGCGGCAGCTGCAACTGTTCGACGTTGGGGATCTCGCTCTTGATCGCGCGGATCACCATGCCCACTTCGCCGCGCTGCTTGAACACGTTGATGCGGAAGCGCCCGGCTTCCTTCACCGCCAGCGCCATGTTGAGTTCGAGGTCGCGCTCGAACTGCGGCACCTGGCCCTCGTCCATCAGCGAGTAGGCGATCTTCTTCACCATGCCGCCCGGAAGCCCGGTATTGCCGAGCGGGTAGAGCTTGCCCTCGACCTTGATGTTCACCGGGGCGCCGGTGGACAGGAACATGTCCGAGGCGCCCTTGTCGACCATCAGCTTGAGGAAGTAACCGATATCCACGCCGAATCCCCTATCAGTGCTCGTTGCAATGAGCGATTGTGCACGCCCACAATACGCGCAGAAGCTTAATCAGGAATGCGTGATGGTGCACATCTCCCCTTCGTCGGCCGGACGTCCGATGCGCTCGCGGAAGCCCGCGCACTGGCTGGCCTTGGCCGTACTGATGGTTCTGGCCGGCTGCGCCAGCGTACCTCCGCCGAACGAGGCGATGAACCTGGCGCAGTCGCAGTTGCAGGCCGCGCGTGACGCCGGCGCGGCGGACTACGACCCGGTGGACCTGGGTTTCGCCCAGGACAAGTTCCAGCAGGCACAGGGCGCGATGGCCGCCCGCAAGTACGCGCAGGCGGCCGATCTGGCGGCCGAATCGCGGGCGGATGCCGAGCTGGCGCGGGTCAAGGCCAACCTTGGCGCGGCGCGGGCGAAGATCCAGTCCAAGATGAACGCGAACGCCGAGTTGCGCGAGCAGGGCGCGCAGGCCGCCGCCGCGGCCGCCGCGGAGTTCGCCAAGCCGTTGCCGATGCCGGCCACCGCCGGCTCGGCCCCCGCCCCGGCTGGCGCAGGGGCGCTGCCGCCAGCCGCGCCGCTGGAAGACATGCCGGCGCCCTCGGCCTCGGTCCTGTCGGCGCCGCCGTCCGGGCAGGGCTTCCAGACCGTGCCCGCGCAGCCGTCGTCGTCCGGCGCCCAGGATTCGAACGCAACGCAGGGCTTCCAGCCCGCGGGAGGCCAGCCATGAAGCGCGTCGCCACCGTATTTGCCGCCGTCGCGCTGGCATTGGGCGTCATCGGTACCGCCCAGGCGAAGCGCGACGACATCGACGTCAGCCGGCTGACCGGCAACCTCAACCAGCTCGCCAGCGACCCGGTGCTGGGCAACTACGCCCAGGCCGAACAGGCACTGGCGCGCAACGCGATCGGCCAGCTGGCGCAGGCCGACTCGAAGGAGCGGCCGCATGCGCTGTACATCGCCGAGCGGCAGGTGGACCTGGCCCGGGCTTCCGCCCAGTTGCAGGACGCCCAGGTGAAGCTGGCCCAGCTCGACCGCGAGCACGACCAGATCCAGCTGGAAAACAGCCAGCGCGAGGCCGAGACCGCGCGCCGCGAGCTGGAGCGTCAGCGCCTGCAGTACCAGATGGCGCAGGAAGAGGCACAGCGCCTGCAGGCGCAGGGCGAAGCCTATTCGCAGGCCGCGGAACAGGCGCAGGCCGAAGCGGCCAAGGCGAAGAAGCTGGCCGAGGCGCAGAGCCGGGTGGCCCGTTCCGCCAAACGCGAGGCCGAACTGGCCGCCAAGGCTGCCAAGGCGATGCGCGCGCAGATGCAGCAGCAGGACAGCGGCGGCAAGCCTTAGCTTTTGCAATCGTCCCTGATTGCGAAAATCAAACGGGCAGCCATCCGTGGCTGCACTTTTCGGCAAAAGCCGCTACCGACGCACCTGTAAGCACGGCGTCGCGGGAGCGGCGCCGTGTTGCGTTGCGACCACCATTCTTGGTGCTTGCCCGCCAATCGGTCCATCGCTGGCACGAGGTCAAGAGCCGTGCCAAGCGCTTTTCGGGGTGGACGCAACAAGCTGTTTTGACAGTTTTTAATGCCGGTTTCACGGCGCTGCGACGACTCGCCGCGATCGTTGTCGCGAAGGCTTGCGGCACTTTTCCGGGCGGAGTAGGGTCATCCCCATGGAGCCGTTCCGCTCCATGCCCGCCGGTCCGAACCATGCACCACTCCCTCGCCAGTGTTTCGTCCGCAACCGGTCAGCCGGTGCGGACGGGCGGGAGCGTGTGCGCACGATTCGATCCGGTGGAGGGGCGCGCCCGTGCGCCCGCATGCTCACTCACGAGGAGGTTGGATCATGTTTGAAAACCAGCAGCGTGATGACGTCGAGGCATTGATGAAGGCGGATGCGGAATTCCGCCGCCTGTACCAGCACCATCGGGAACTCGACAGCAAGGTGCACGACGCCGAGATCGGCGTACTGCCGCTCGACGACATCACCCTTGCCTGCATGAAGAAGGAAAAACTGCACGCCAAGACGCGCCTGGAGCGCATGTGGGAAGGCCGCCGCCAGCTTTCCAGCTGAATCCCCGCAACCCCTGATCCCGACGGCCCCGGCAGCTTCCGCCCAGGAAGATGGCCGGGGCCGCGACGTTTCTGTCCGACCCGTTTTCCATCCTGCGTTTCCATCCGACCCGTCGGCGACGCTCGGCTATCATGAGCTTCTTTCCAGGTGTCGCTGGTGCGCACCGGACTGCCACGCGACGGAGCCCCCATGACGGTGCAGCAAAGCGTTCTCGAACTGATCGGCCACACCCCGATGCTGCGCGCGCAGCGCCTCGACACCGGGCCGTGCGAGCTGTTCCTGAAGCTGGAGAGCGCGAACCCCGGCGGCTCGATCAAGGACCGCATCGGCCTGTCGATGATCGAGGGCGCGGAAAAGGCCGGCAAGATCAAGCCCGGCGCGATCCTGGTCGAGGGCACCGCCGGCAACACCGGTCTCGGCCTCGCGCTGGTGGCGCAGGCCAAGGGCTACCGGCTGATCCTCGTGGTGCCGGACAAGATGAGCCGCGAGAAGATCTTCAACCTCAAGGCGATGGGCGCCGAAGTGGTGCTCACGCGCTCCGACGTGGCCAAGGGCCATCCCGAGTACTACCAGGACATGGCCGAGCGCATCGCCTGCGAAACGCCCGGCGCCTATTTCATCAACCAGTTCGGCAACCCCGACAACCCGCGTGCGCACATCGAGAGCACCGGGCCGGAAATCCTCGAACAGATGGACGGCCGCGTCGACGCCGTGGTGGTGGGCTGCGGCTCGTCCGGCACCATGACCGGCCTGTCGCAGTACTTCGCCAAGACGTCGCCGCACACCGAGATCGTGCTGGCCGACCCGGTCGGCTCGATCCTTGCCCAGTACATCAACGAGGGCACGCTCTCCACCAAGTCGGCGAGCTGGCTGGTGGAAGGCATCGGCGAGGACTTCCTGCCGACCATCAGCGATTTCTCGCGGGTGAAGAAAGCCTACGCCATCTCCGACAAGGAGAGCTTCCTCGCCGCGCGCGAACTGCTGGCAAAGGAGGGCGTGCTGGGTGGCTCCTCCACCGGCACCCTGCTGGCTGCGGCGCTGAAGTACTGCCGCGAGCAGACCGCGTCGAAGCGTGTGGTGACCCTGGTCTGCGACACCGGCAACAAGTACCTCTCCAAGCTGTACAACGACTACTGGATGCTGGACAACGGCTTCCTCGAACGCGAGCGGCACGGCGACCTGCGCGACCTGCTGCTGCGTCCGTTCGCCAAGCGCGACACCGTGGTGATCGGACCGCACGAGCTGCTGATCACCGCCTACACCCGCATGAAGCTGTACGACGTCTCGCAGCTGCCGGTGATGGACGGCAACAGGCTGGTGGGCATCGTCGACGAGTCCGATGTACTGATGCACGTACATGTCGACGAGACGCGCTTCCGCGATCCGGTCTCGGTGGCGATGATCGCGGACCTGCAGATGCTCGACGTGCGCTCGCCGATCGAATCGCTGCTGCCGGTGTTCGAGCGCGGCCACGTGGCGATCGTGATGGACGGCGAGCAGTTCCTGGGCCTGATCACCCGCATCGACCTGCTGAACTGGCTGCGCCGCAAGGTGAACTGAACACCTGGTCGAGCTGTCGAAAGCGGGTTGAAACGCAGGCGCGGCACAGTCGCTGCCTGCGTCGGCCCGGCCGACATGCATCAACCAGCCAGGAGTTCCCGCCATGTGTGGAATCGTCGCCGCCGCCGCCCAACGTGACGTGGCCCCGCTGCTGATCGCCGGCCTCAAGGCGCTGGAATACCGCGGCTACGATTCGGCCGGCCTGGCGGTGCTGGAAGGCGGCGAGATCCGCCGCGTGCGCGCCAAGGGCAAGGTGCGCGAGATGGAGGCGCACTACCTCGCCGCGCCGTTCCCCGGCGGCACCGGCATCGCGCACACGCGCTGGGCCACCCATGGCGAGCCGAACGAGGCGAACGCGCACCCGCATGTCGCCGGCCGCGTGGCGATCGTGCACAACGGCATCATCGAGAACTACGCCAGCCTGCGCGAGGAGCTCAAGGCGCACGGCCACGTGTTCACTTCCGAGACCGACACCGAGGTGATCGCCGCGCTGATCGAGCAGCGCCTCGCTTCCGGCCTCGCCCTGCGCGAAGCGGTGCTGGCCGTGGTACGCGGACTGGAAGGCGCCTACGCGATCGCCGTGATCAGCCGCGACGAGCCCGGCCGCGTGGTCGGTGCCCGCCGCGGCGCGCCGCTGCTGGTGGGCGTGGGCATCGGCGAACACTTCCTGGGCTCGGACGCGCAGGCGCTGATCCAGGTCACCAACAGGATGATCCATCTCGACGAGGACGATGTCGTCGAGATCACCCGCGATCGCGTGCAGGTGTTCGGCCTCGACGGCCGCCCGGTCGAGCGCGGCGTGTACGAGAGCGAGCTGTCTGCCGATGCGGTGGAGCGCGGCGAATATCGCCACTACATGCAGAAGGAGATCTTCGAGCAGCCGCGCGCTGTGGCCGACACGCTGGAGTCGCGCCTGGGGGCGAACGGCGTACTGCCGAACATCTTCGGCGTGGGCGGCGACGAGTTGCTGGCGAAGGTGCGCGGCCTGCATATCGTCGCCTGCGGCACCAGCTACCACGCCGGCATGGTCGCGAAATACTGGATCGAGGAACACGCGCGCCTGCCGGTCGCGGTGGAGGTGGCCAGCGAGTACCGCTACCGCGAGGCGGTGGTGCCGGAGGGCACGCTGTTCGTGGCGATCTCGCAGTCCGGCGAAACCGCCGACACGCTGGCCGCGATGCGCGAGTCGCGCCGCCGCGGCTACCTCGGCACGCTGGCGATCTGCAACGTGCCGGAATCCTCGGTGGTGCGCGAGGCCGACCTCAAGCTGATGACCCGTGCCGGCCCCGAGATCGGCGTGGCCTCGACCAAGGCCTTCACCACCCAGCTCGCCGCGCTGGCGCTGCTGTCCCTGCAGCTGGCGCGGCAGCGTGGGCTGGACGATGCGCGCCACGCGGACTTGTGCGCGCAGCTGCAGGCCCTGCCGCGGGCGATCGAACGTGCGCTGGCGCTGGAGCCGCAGATCATGGAGCTGGCCGAGCATTTCATTCCGCGCCACCACGCGCTGTTCCTCGGTCGCGGCGCGCAGTTCCCGGTGGCGCTGGAGGGTTCGCTCAAGCTCAAGGAAATCTCCTACATCCATGCCGAGGCGTATCCTGCGGGCGAGCTGAAGCACGGCCCGCTGGCGCTGGTGGACGAGGACATGCCGGTGGTGGCGGTGGCGCCGAACGGCCCGCTGCTGGACAAGCTGAAATCCAACCTGCAGGAAGTGCGCGCCCGCGGCGGCGAGCTGATCGTGTTCGCCGACCACGCCGCGCCGATGGACGGCAACGCCGCGCGCGGTCACCTGCTGCGCATCGATGGCGGCGGCGACTTCATCGCCCCGGCGGTGTTCACCGTGCCGCTGCAGCTGCTCGCCTACCACGTGGCCGTGCTGCGCGGCACCGACGTCGACCAGCCGCGCAATCTCGCCAAATCCGTGACGGTCGAGTAAGTCGCCGGCATTGCGGCACGCATGGTGAGACCGAATAGAGGTTCCAACCGCACCCCAAATGCGAAGCCTGATTGCGACCTCGCTGTCGGCGCTGCTGCCCTTGTCGACGCTCGATAGCTGTACGGATTGAATACTCACGGATTGATACAAAGGCATTTCGGATGTACTCCTTAAATGAGTACATAGGAGTAAAGAGCCATGCCCCGAGTCGCTGTCGATGACAACAAGCGGATGAATCTGCGGGTCTTGCCCGAGCAGAAGGCCACGCTCGTGCGGGCGGCCGCGCTGCGACACACGGATCTGACAGATTTCGTGCTGCAACCGGCCTTGCGCGAAGCCAAGGCGGTGATCGCGGAGGCCGAGCGCATCGTCCTGTCGGAAAGGGACAGCGTTGCGGTGCTGAGGATGCTCGAAAACCCGCCGGCGCCGAACGCCAAGCTGCGCAAGGCTATCGCAGCGCTGCCCAAGCAGGGATGAGCATCCCCGCCTGGCACGAGAAACCGATCTCCAAAAAGCATGATCGCAAGTTGTTCGACTGCGGCGATTCCGCGATTAACGAGTTCCTTCGCAAGTACGCGCGTCAGAGTCACGAGGCCGGCGGCGCGAAAACCTTTGTCGCCGTCGACGACGCGGACGGCAAGACGGTTCTCGGCTTTTACAGCTTGGCGCCCGGGGCGCTCGCTTACGCGGATACGCCCGAGCAGGTGCGCAAAGGCTCGGCGCATCACGACGTGCCGGGTTTTAGGCTCGCGCGTATCGCGACGGGCAAACGGTTGCAAGGCGGTGGTCTCGGCGGCCAGCATCCTTGCGATGGCTGCACGGCGCTGCTTGCGCGCCGCCGACGTTGTGGGGGGGGCTTGCTCATGATCGATGCGAAGAACGGGAGGGCCGCCGGGTGGTACGCCAGCTATGGCGCCGTGGCACTGGCCGACAAGCCGCTCACGCTGGTGATGGCCCTCGCGACGTTCGAGGCGGAGCTGAAGACGAAAGGTCTTCTGTAGAAATCATGCCGTCTTGGAACCTCGCTGCCGGCGTCGTGCACGTCGAAAGATTGCAACAAGGCCGACATTCGCCTCCACGGCAAGGTCGGCCGGCACATCAGAAACACCAACTGGCAGCGGTCAATGCGGCCGTTTCCAGCCTTTTGTCTCAGCAGAGCCAGGCCGTGGCCGACCCGTAGTTGGAACTTCTATTGCCCAGTTGGAACCTCTATTCGGTCGCACCAACGCACTTGGAATCGTTGTAACGAAAAGCCGGCAGTTGCCGGCTTTTCCTTGGAAGCGCGGACATGGATGGCCGCCCGTTTGATTTTGCGACCACCATCCTTGGCGGTCGCCCTTCGGGCCATCGCTGGCGCGATGTCAAAAATCGCTCCGGGCGATTTTTTCGCGATCAGGGATGATCGCAAAGATCATTCCCCGCTGCGCTGATACTGCGGCGACATCGGCATCATGTTCGCGTTTTCGTTGTACATGACCCAGATGGAGGCGCCGAGCACGATCACCACCAGCACGATGGTGAAGATGAAGGCCATCATGTTCCAGCCGCCTTCCGAATGCGTGTCGAGGTGCAGGAAGTAGACGATGTGCACGAAGATCTGCACGACGGCCAGCAGAAGTACGATCGTGATGGTCAGCCAGCGGCTGTCGAACACGTGCCCCATCACCAGCCAGAACGGGATGATGGTGAGGATCGCCGCCAGCACGAAGCCGGTCAGGTAGCCGCGCAGGCTGCCCTGGTGCACGTGCAGGGTGTGGTCGTCGTGACCGGATGCGGAGGGATGGCTCATCGCAGCACTCCTGCCAGATAGACGAAGCTGAAGACGCCGACCCACACCAGGTCCAGGAAGTGCCAGAACATGCTCAGGCACTGCAGGCGCCGGATGTTCGCCTCGGTGAGGCCGAACTTGCCCAGTTGCACCATCAGCACGATCAACCACAGGATGCCCACGGACACGTGCAGGCCGTGCGTGCCGACCAGGGTGAAGAACGAGGACAGGAAGGCGCTGCGGTCCGGTCCGGCGCCGGCCTCGATCATGTCGTGGAACTCGTGCAGTTCCAGTCCCACGAAGCCCGCCGCCAGCAGGCCGGCAACGGCCAGCCAGGCCAGCATGGCACGCTTGTTCTGCCGCGCCATTTCCAGCATCGCGAAGCCGAAGACCACCGACGACAGCAGCAGCAGTGCGGTGTTCACGGCCAGGCCCGGCAGGTCGAGTATCTGGGCGGCCGACGGTCCACCGGCGTCGTTGGTGCCCAGTACGGCATAGCACGCGAACAGCGAGGCGAAGATGAAGCAGTCGCTCATCAGGTAGATCCAGAACCCGAGCAGGGTTCCGTTGTGAGCGGGCGGTTCCTCGTGGCAGAGGAACGCCGAGGGTGCGCTACCGGCAGTATCGACAGCCGTGCTGTTCATGCGCGCGCCCCTTGGGTTTCAGCTTGCCAATTGCCGGTGTGTTCGAACTCCCGTACCTCTTCCGCATGGATGTGGAAGTCGCGGTGGTAGTTGAAGGTGTGGGCGATGGTCGCGACGATGATGCCCACGAAGGACGCCGCCGCCAGCCACCAGATGTACCAGACCAGGCCGAAACAGCAGAGGAAGGACAGCGTGCCGATGACCACGCCGGCCACCGTGTTCTTCGGCATGTGGATCGGGTGGAAGCCTTCCAGCGGGCGCCGGTAGCCGTGCTTCTTCATGTCCGTCCAGGCATCGCGCTGGTGCACGTTCGGTATGAACGCGAAGTTGTAGTCCGGCGGCGGCGACGAGGTGGACCATTCCAGCGTGCGGCCGTTCCACGGGTCGCCGCCCACGGAGTAGGCCTTGCGCCGTACCACGCTGACGTAGATCTGGATGATGAAAGCCAGGATGCCGAGCGCGATCAGGAACGCGCCGAACGCGGCGACGACGAAATACGGCTGCAGCGCCGGGTTGTCGAAGTGGCTGAGGCGGCGGGTCACGCCCATCAGGCCCATGATGTACAGCGGCGTGAACGCGACCCAGAAGCCGACCAGCCAGAACCAGAAGCTGGCCTTGCCCCAGGACTCGTCGAGCTTGAAGCCGAACGCCTTGGGGAACCAGTAGTTGATCGCCGCGAACACGCCGAACACCACGCCGCCGATGATCACGTTGTGGAAGTGCGCGATCAGGAACAGGCTGTTGTGCAGCAGGAAGTCCGCCGGCGCCACCGACAGCATCACGCCGGTCATGCCGCCGATGGTGAAGGTGAACAGGAAGCCCATCGTCCACAGCATCGGCACGGTGAAGCGCACGCGGCCCCGGTACATGGTGAACAGCCAGTTGAAGATCTTCACGCCCGTGGGGATGGAAATCATCATCGTGGTCAACGAGAAGAACGAATTGACGTCGGCGCCCGAGCCCATCGTGAAGAAATGGTGCAGCCAGACCAGGTACGACAGGATCATGATCGCGACGGTGGCGTAGACCATCGACGAATAGCCGAACAGCGGCTTGCCCGAAAACGTCGGCACGATTTCCGAATACACGCCGAAGATCGGCAGGATCAGGATGTACACCTCCGGGTGTCCCCACACCCAGATCAGGTTGATGTACATCATCACGTTGCCGCCGAAGCCGGTGGTGAAGAAGTGGGTGCCGAGGTAGCGGTCCAGCGAGAGCAGGAGCAGCGTGGCGGTGAGCACCGGGAACGTCGCGATGATCAGCCCGCTGGTGCACAGCGCGGTCCAGCTGAACACCGGCATCTTCATCAGCGACATGCCGGGCGCGCGCATCTTCAGGATCGTGGTGACGAAGTTGACGCCGGTCAGCAGCGTGCCCACGCCGGACAGCTGCAGGCCCCAGATGTAGTAGTCGACGCCGGGGCCTTGCTGCAGCTCCGAGACGGGGGGGTAGCCCAGCCAGCCGGCGGTCGAGAAGTCGCCGACGAACAGCGACACCATGAACAGGATCGCGCCCCAGAACGTGAACCAGAAGCTCAGGTTGTTGAGGAACGGGAATGCCACGTCGCGCGCGCCGATCTGCAGCGGCATGACGTAGTTCATCAGGCCAACGATGTAGGCCATCGCCACGAAGAAGATCATGATCGCGCCGTGCGCCGAAAAGATCTGGTCGTAGTGTTCCGGCGGCAGGTAGCCCATCTGCGGACCGAAGGCGTAGGCCTGCTGCGCGCGCATCATGATGGCGTCGGAAAAGCCGCGCAGCAGCATCACCGTGCCGAGGATCATGTACATGATGCCGAGTTTCTTGTGGTCCACGGTGGTGAACCACTCGTGCCACAGGTAACCCCACAGGCGCTTCTTCGTGATGAAGCCCAGAATGGCCAGGCCGCCGAACGCCACCACGACCAGGGTGGCGAGGACGATGCGACCTTCGAGATCGGGCTTCAGGAACGGCAGCGAGTCGAGCGTGAGCCGACCGAACAGGAAATCCCACATGGGCGCACGATGGGGCATGGCTTCGGGCATGGCTTGAATCTCCGCAAGCAGGTCAGTGCGCCGCCGCAGCCTGGGCGGGGACTGTTTTCCCGGCATCCACCAGCGAGGCGGCGCCGGCGTGCACAGGGGGTTCGTGCATGCCCTGCATGGGTGGCGCGGCGTCGTTCGACATCATCCGGCTCATGCACGCCTCGCCGGGGTCGATGCAGCGATCGAGGATGCGCGTGTACAGGTCGGGCTCGAAGCGTGCGTAGTAGTGCACCGGTGCATCGCGCCCGGGCTGGCGCAGCTGGTCGTATGCCTTGGTGTCGAGTTCGCCGCCTTCGGTGCGGACCTTGGCGACCCAGGCGTCGAAGTCATGCGTGTTCATGCCCTCGAAGTTGAAACGCATGTCGGTGAAGCCCGCGCCGCTGTAGTTGGCCGAGAATCCCTGGTACTGGCCCGGCTTGTTGATGACGGCGTGCAATACCGTCTGCATGCCGGGCATGGTGTAGACCATGCCGGCCAGCTCCGGCACGGAGAACGCATCCATCATGGCGTCCGAGGTCATCTTGAAGCGGATCGGCACATCCACCGGCGCCGCCAGTTGGTTCACCGTGGCGATGCCGTACTGCGGGTAGAGGAACAGCCATTTCCAGCGCAGCGACACCACGTCCACTTCCAGTGGTTTGGTGCCAGCGGCAACGGGTTGTCCCTTGGCCACGCGGTCGAGCGGACGATAGGGGTCGAGTTGGTGGGTGCCGATCCAGCTGATCGCGCCGACGGCGATGATGATCAGCAGCGGCCCGGCCCACACCACCAGTTCCAGTTGGGGAGAGTGATCCCATTCGGCATCGTAATGGGCCTGCTTGTTGGAGGCGCGGTATCGCCACGCAACGATGCCGATCGCGACCAGCACCGGCACGATGATCAGCAGCATGATGATCGTGGTGACGATCATGATGTCGCTCTGCTGGCGGGCAACGTCGCCGGACGGATCCAGCAACGCCAGGTGGCAGCCGCCAAGCAGCGCAAGGGGCGACAGCAGCAAGCCACGAAGACGTCTCACGGTCATGGGCGCGTGTGCATCAGGCAACGAGGTGCTTCTTACACTACTCTCGAAAGGCGGGTCTATACTACCCTCGCACAACGCGTTGTCCGATTGATTCGACATGCATCGGGTTGGTCGGAGCCGCAAAGGGATGTTCGCAAAGGGATGTTGTGGTGGCTGCGTGAAATCGGAGGCCACCTTGTGCGGTACCGCAGTCGGTCTGTCCGGCAAATCTTGCACGATCGTCGCCAGGGAATTGCCATGCCAACCAGCAGCACCCAGTCGGTTCCCGGTTTGGCCGTCCATACGCATGGGGAAAACTCCTATGCGGAGCAATTGGCGCCGGGAGATCTTGCCGTCGGCGTGCTGGTCGGCCGCGTCAGCCAGTCCTTCGACTTTTTCGTGTTCGGCATCGGCTGCGTGCTGGCGTTTCCGGCGGTGTTCTTTCCGTTCGCCAACCAGATCGACGGCGTGTTCTATTCGTTCGCGATCTTCGCGCTGGCCTTCATCGCGCGGCCGCTGGGTTCCATGTTCTTCCTGGTGCTGCAGCGCCATTTCGGCCTTCCCGCCAAGCTGACCATCGCGCTGTTCCTGCTCGGCATGGCGACCGCCGGCACGGCCTTCCTGCCCGGCTACGCGACGTTCGGCTGGGCAGCCATCCTGGCGCTGGCGGTGCTGCGTTTCGGGCAGGGCTTTGCACTGGGCGGCAGCTGGAACGGACTGGCCTCGCTGATGGCGCTCAAGGCGCCGAAGGACAGACGCGGCTGGTACGCGATGCTCCCGCAGCTGAGCGATCCGATCGGTTTCATCATTGCCGCAGCCCTGTTCGCCTATATCTGGGCCAGCCTTTCGCACCAGGAATTCATCGACTGGGGTTGGCGCTATCCGTTCTTCGCCGCGTTCGCCATCAACGTGGTGGCCCTGTTTGCGCGGTTGCGCATGGTGGTCGCGCCGCGCTACGCCGAGCAGCTCAGGGAGCGCGACCTCGAACCCTCGCCGATGCGCGAGCTGGTGCGTTCGCAAGGCGACAACATCGCCTTGGGCGCGTTCGCTCCGCTGGCCAGCTACGCGATGTTCCACCTGGTGACCATCTTCGCGCTGTCGTGGGCGCTGCTGTTCACGCAGCAATCGGTGGTGAGCTTTCTCGTGGTGCAGATCATCGGCGCCTTCGTCGCCCTGCCATGCATGTTCCTGTCCGGCCGGATAGCGAACCGGTTTGGCCGTCGCACCACCTTGGCCGCCGGCGGCGTGCTGATCGCGGTCTACAGTGGATGGACCGCGTTGTTGCTGGCCGGCGGCACCACGAACAGCTACCTGTTCATCATCTTCGGCTACGCCTTGCTGGGCTTTACGCACGCGCAGGCCGCCGGCGCGGTGAGCTCGAACTTCCGGCCGGAATTCCGCTACTGCGGCGCCATGATCACTTCGGACCTGGGCTGGCTGATCGGCGCGGGCTTCGCGCCGCTGGTGGCGCTGGCGCTCGCACGGTATGCCGGCGTGGCCTACGTGGGCCTGTACCTGCTTTCGGGGGCAGTGGGCACGCTGGCCGCCTTGTGGGTCAGCCGTCGCTCGGGTGGCTTGCCCAACGACTGATGCCTGTTCGGCCTCGCCGCGGCATGATGTCGCTGATCGTGCGGCTGGCGAAGAACCTTCGGTGACGCGCGGCGTGCATGGTGCGATCATGCCGCGCCATGCCTGACACCCGAATCCCTTCCGACGACAACGATCGCCACGTGCGCGGTCCGCTGGCGCTGGGCCTGCTGGCCCTGCTCGGCCTCGTGCTGTTTGCCAGCTTCGTGGCGCTGGGCACCTGGCAGGTGCACCGGCTGGCCTGGAAGACGGCGCTGATCGCCCATGTCGACGAGCGCGTGCACGCATCGCCGGTGCCGGCACCGGGTCCGGCGGACTGGGCCGGCGTCACCACGGCCAACGCCGAATACCGCCACGTGCGGCTCAGCGGCAGCTGGCTGGTCGATCGCCAGACGCGGGTGTGGACGGCCACCGACGACGGCAGTGGCTACTGGATCCTCACCCCGCTGCGCCGCGACGACGGCAGCATCGTGCTGGTGAACCGCGGTTTTGCGCCGGCGGGCTGGTGCGACCTCAAGGGCCATTGCCCGGCGCCGCCGAGTGGCGAGGTCACCATCACCGGCTTGCTGCGGATCAGCGAACCCTCCGGCCTGTTCCGCCACAACGACCCCGCCACCGACACCTGGTACACGCGCGACGTGGCGGCGATCGCGAAAGCGCGTGGCTTGGCGGACGTGGCGCCATACTTCGTGGATGCCGATGCATCCAGCGGCACCGCCTGGCCGCGCGGCGGAATGACGGTGATCCACTTCCCGAACCACCACCTCAACTACCTGATCACCTGGTACGTGCTGGCGCTGATGGTGCTCGGGGCAGCAGGCTACGTGGCGCGCGACGAGTGGCGGCTGCGCAGGCGGCGGCCTCAAAAGTAGGAGCGCACCCTGTGCGCGAAGGCTCTGGCGACAGATCGAAGCCAAATGCATTCGCGCACAGGGTGCGCTCCTACGAGAAGCCTACGCGCGCCCGTATACGTCGTCGTAGCGCACGATGTCGTCTTCGCCGAGGTAGCTGCCGGACTGCACCTCGATCAGCTCCAGCGCCACCTTGCCGGGATTGCGCAGGCGGTGCCTGCTGCCCAGCGGGATGTAGGTGCTCTGGTTCTCGCCGAGCAGGAACACCTTGTCGTCGCAGGTGACTTCGGCGGTGCCCGAGACCACGATCCAGTGTTCGGCGCGGTGATGGTGCTTCTGCAGGCTGAGGCTGGCGCCGGGCTTCACCACGATGCGCTTGACCTGGAAGCGCTCGCCGGCTTCCAGCGAGTCGTAGCTGCCCCAAGGGCGGTGCACCACGCGGTGGAAGGAGTGCTCGCTGCGGCCGGAGGCCTTGAGCTGGTCGACGATCTTCTTCACGTCCTGCGCGGCGTCGCGGTGCGCAACTAGGGTGGCGTCGGGGGTGGTGACGACGACCAGATCATCCACGCCCACGGTGGCGACGAGGTGGCGGTCGTGCGAGCGCAGCAACGAGTTGTGCGTATTCACCGCGAGCGTGTCGCCTTCGCGCAGGTTGCCGTCGGCGTCGCGCTCGCCGGCCAGCCACAGCGCCGACCAGGAGCCGATGTCGCTCCAGCCGCAGCTCACCGGCACCACCGCGGCGCGCGCGGTCTTTTCCATCACCGCGTAGTCGATGGAATCCTCCGGCACCTTCGTGAAGGCGTCCTTGTCCACGCGCACGAAGTCGAGGTCGGCATGCGCCGCGGCGTGCGCGGCGCGCACCGCCGCCAGCATCGTCGGCGCGTGCATGCCCAACTCTTCCAGATAGCGGTCGGCGCGGAACAGGAACATGCCGGAGTTCCAGTCGTAGCCGCCATCGGCGAGGTAGCCCTCGGCGGTGGCGAGGTCGGGTTTCTCCACGAAGCGCTCGACGCGGAACGCGCCTTCGCCCAGTGCCTCGCCGCGGCGGATGTAGCCGAAGCCGGTCTCGGCGCGGTCCGGTCGGATGCCGAAAGTGGCCAGCCAGGCCTGTTTCGCCAGTGGCAAGGCTTGTGCCACCACAGCGGCAAATGCCTTGGTGTCGGTGATCAAGTGGTCGGCAGGCAGCACCAGCAGCAGCGCATCCGGGTCGCGCTTCAGCGCTTCCAACGCGCCCAGTGCGATCGCCGGTGCGGTGTTGCGCGCCAGCGGTTCCAGCACCACGGTGCCGCCGTCGATGCCTGCTTCGCGCAACTGCTCGGCGGCGAGGAAGCGGTGATCCTCGCTGGCCACCACGATCGGTGCCGCCACCTCGGGCAGGGCGCGTGTGCGTGCGACGGTCTGCTGGAACAGCGTGCCATGGCCGGCCAGCGAGAGGAACTGCTTGGGCAGGTTCCGGCGCGAGACGGGCCACAGGCGAGTGCCGCTGCCGCCGCTGAGGATCAGGGGAATGAGCATGGTGGATCGACCTTCAGGTTTGCCCGTGGCGTCACGGCTGGCTATGCACGGCTGGCTATGTAGGAGCGCGCCCTGCGCGCGAAAAGCTTTTCGCGAAGGGCTCATCGCGCACAGGGTGCGCTCCTACAGGTGTCAGGCGGGCTGGTGCGACAGCGTGTCCAGCACGTCGCGCAAGCCGCTTTGCCAATCGGGCAAAGCATAACCGAAGCGTTCGGCGAAACCCGAGTTGTCCAGCACCGACCAGGCGGGGCGCTTGGCTGGTGTGGGGTAGTCGGCCGTGGTGATCGCGGTGACGCGCGGCACGCGTGGCAGCAGGCCGCGAGCGTGCGCCTCGTCGAAGATCGCCGTGGCGAACCCATGCCAGCTGGTGTGGCCGCTGGCAACCAGGTGATGGGTGCCTTGCAGCTCACGGCGCTGCGCGGCATCGGCGGCTCGCCAGGTATCGAACGCGGCCAGCGTGCCGGCCACGATCAGAGCGGTGGATGTGGGTGCACCGACCTGGTCGGCTACCACGCGCAGTTCGTCGCGCTCGGCGCCCACGCGCAGCATGGTGCGCAGGAAGTTCTGGCCGTGCGGCGCGTACACCCAGGCGGTACGGAAGATGAAATGCGCGGCGCCGCTGGCGCGCAACGCCTGTTCGCCGGCGAGTTTGCTGCGGCCGTAGGTGCCCAGCGGCGCGGTGGGGGCATCGACGGGGTAGGGCGCGCTGGCGGCGCCGTCGAACACGTAGTCGGTGGAGTAGTGCACGACCAGCGCGCCGTGCGCGGCAGCCCAGCGGCCGAGCACGCCCACGGCCTCGCCGTTGACGCAGGTAGCCAGCACCTCTTCCTGTTCGGCGCGATCCACCGCGGTGTAGGCGGCGGCGTTGACGATCACGTCGGGGCGCAGGCGGTCGAGCAGAGCCGGCAGGGCGTCAGGCGCGGCGAGATCGGCGGTTTCTATCGCCGTGTCGTCGTAGCGCCGACCGTCGCGGCTGGCGGTGATCAGCGTGCCGCGCGCGGCCAGTCCACCATCCTCGACGAAGCTGCGGCCGAGCTGGCCATTGGCACCCAGCAGCAGGATCTTCATGCGACGTAGACCGGCAGGCGTTCGGCCGGCACCTCGGCCAGCAACGGCGCCTTGCCGTCCTTGTCCGACAGCAGCGGCTCGGCCACCGGCCAGTCGATGCCCAGCGCGGCGTCGTTCCAGCGAATGCCGGCGTCGGCCTTGGGGTCGTACAGCGCGGTGCACTGGTAGCTGAAGGTGGCGAACTCGGAAACCACGCAGAAGCCGTGCGCGAAACCTTCCGGCACCCAGAAGTGGCGATGGTTGTCGGCGGTGAGCATCACGCCGGCCCACTGGCCGAAGGTGGGCGAGCCGTGGCGGATGTCCACCGCCACGTCGTACACCTCGCCCTCCAGCACGCTGACCAGCTTGCCCTGCGGGTTGGGCCACTGGTAATGCAGGCCGCGCAGAACGCCGCGCGCCGAACGCGACACGTTGGACTGCACGAAGCGGCGGTCGATGCCGGCCTCGCGGTATTTCGCCTCGTTGTAGCTTTCGTAGAAGAAGCCGCGGGCGTCGCCGAACACCTGGGGTTCAATCACCACGGCGCCGGGCAGGCGCGTCTCGATCACCTTCATCGGGTCACACCTTCCTTCGCGACTTGTTGCAGGTACTGGCCATAACCGGTCTTGGCCAAGGGAGCGGCCAGCGCAAGCAGCTGCTCGGCACTGATCCAGCCATTCAGATAAGCGATCTCCTCCGGGCAACAGACCTTGAGACCCTGGCGGTTCTCGATCGTCTCGATGTAGTTGCCGGCTTCCATCAGTGATTCGTGCGTGCCGGTGTCCAGCCACGCGAAGCCGCGGCCGAGCTGTTCGAGATGCAGCGAACCGTCCTCGAGGTAGCAGCGGTTGAGATCGGTGATCTCCAGCTCGCCGCGCGGCGAAGGCTTGAGCGAGGCGGCATAGTCGCAGACGCGGCCGTCGTAGAAGTACAGGCCGGTGACCGCGTAGTGTGACTTGGGCTTGGCGGGCTTCTCCTCCAGTCCGATCACCTTGCCGCTGGTGTCGAACTCGGCCACGCCGTAGCGGTCCGGATCCTTCACCCAGTAGCCGAACACGGTGGCGCCGCGCTCTCGCACCGCAGCACGCTGCAGGCGCTTGGTGAAGCCGTGGCCGTAGAAGATGTTGTCGCCCAGCACCAGGCAGCTGGGCTGTCCGGCGATGAAGTCGCGGCCGATGGTGAAGGCCTGGGCCAGTCCATCCGGCGAGGGCTGCACGGCATAGCTGATCTCGATGCCCCACTGCGAACCGTCGCCGAGCAGGCGCTGGAACATCGCCTGCTCGTGCGGAGTGTTGATGATCAGCACCTCGCGGATGCCGGCCAGCATCAGCGTGGCCAGCGGGTAGTAGATCATCGGCTTGTCGTACACCGGCAGCAGCTGCTTGCTCACCGCACGAGTGATCGGGTGCAGGCGGGTGCCGGAACCGCCGGCGAGAATGATGCCCTTGGTGGTCATGCGCCCAGCCTCTCCATGCGGTAGCTGCCGTCCAGCACGCGTTGCACCCACGGCTGGTTGGCGAGATACCAGTCCACCGTGGCGGCGATGCCGCTCTCGAAGGTCTGCGACGGTTTCCAGCCCAGCGCACGCTGCAGCTTGCTGGCGTCGATCGCGTAGCGGCGGTCGTGGCCCGGACGATCCTTTACGTAGGTGATCAGCGACTCGCGCGCGCGGCCATCGGCCAGCGGGCGACGCTGGTCCAGCAGGGCGCAGATCGTCTTCACCACGGTGATGTTGGTGCGCTCGGCGTTGCCGCCCACGTTGTAGGTCTCGCCCACGCGGCCAGCTTCCAGCACGCGGCGGATCGCGCTGCAATGGTCGCCCACGAACAGCCAGTCGCGGATGTTCAGGCCATCGCCGTACACCGGCAGCGACTCACCGGCCAGCGCCTTGGCGGTCACCAGAGGGATGAGCTTCTCGGGGAACTGGAACGGCCCGTAGTTGTTCGAGCAGTTGGTGGTGAGCACCGGCAGGCCGTAGGTGTGGTGGAAGGCGCGCACAAGATGATCGGAGGCGGCTTTCGATGCGGAGTAGGGCGAGTTCGGCGCGTACGGCGTGGTTTCGGTGAAGCTGCCGGTCTCGCCCAGCGAGCCGTAGACCTCGTCGGTGGAGACGTGCAGGAAGCGGAAGTTCTCGCGCGCATTGCCTTCCAGTGCGCGCCAGTAGTCGCGGGCGCATTCCAGCAGGCCCAGCGTGCCCACCACGTTGGTCTGCACGAACTCGGCAGGGCCGTCGATGGAGCGATCCACATGCGATTCGGCGGCGAAGTTCACGATCGCGTCGGGCCGATGCTCGGCCAGCAGCTTCGCCAGCAGGGCGCGGTCGCCGATATCGCCCTGTACGAACACGTGGCGGCGGTTGCCGTCCAGCGTAGCCAGGGTGTCGAGGTTGCCCGCGTAGGTGAGCTTGTCGAGGTTGACCACGGCAAGGCCGTCGGCCACCGCTTGCAGCACGAAGTTAGCGCCGATGAAGCCGGCGCCGCCGGTGACGAGGAGGGTTTGCATGGGGCACGCGATCCGGGTGGCGACAAAGTCCCATTTTTGCATGCTCTTCCCGTGACTCAAATACGCCAGTAAGTGGTACTGGGGACTTGGTTAAGGCAAATGCCGGTCTCACCGGTACAATGCTCGATCCTTATCACGCGGCAACTGGCCATTGGCAGCTGCCGCCCAGCACGGTTGCTTGTCCATGCCCAAGAAGACGTCTGCCGCCAGCCACGGACTCGGAACGCGCGCGATCCATGCTGGCCAGCACCCCGATCCCTCGACCGGCGCGATCATGACGCCGATCTACGCCACCTCCACCTACGTGCAGGAAAGCCCCGGCAAGCACAAAGGGTATGAATATTCGCGCACGCAAAATCCTACGCGCATGGCCTACGAGCGCTGCGTGGCGGATCTGGAAGGTGGCGTGGCCGGCTTCGCGTTCGCCTCCGGTTTGGCGGCTGCAGCCACCACGTTGGACTTGCTGGATTCCGGCAGCCACGTGATCGCGATGGACGACCTCTACGGCGGCAGCTACCGCCTGTTCGAGCGGGTGCGCCGACGCTCGGCGGGGCTGGATTTCAGCTTCATCGACCTGAACGACACGGCCGCGCTGAAGGTGGCGCTGAAGCCGAACACGCGGATGATCTGGGCCGAGACGCCCACCAACCCGATGCTGAAGCTGGTCGACCTGGCCAAGGTCGCCGCGTTCGCGAAGAAGCATGGCCTGATCCTGGTGGTGGACAACACCTTCTGCTCGCCGATGGTGCAGCGCCCGCTGGAGTTCGGCGCCGACTTGGTGCTGCATTCGGCCACCAAGTACTTGAACGGCCACTCCGACATGGTCGGCGGCATCGTGGTCGCCAACAGCAAGGAGCTGGCGCAGCAGATGGGCTTCCTGCAGAACTCAGTGGGCGCCGTGGCCGGTCCGTTTGACGCCTTCCTCGCGATGCGCGGCCTGAAAACCCTGCACCTGCGCATGCGTCAGCACTGCGAGAGCGCGTTGGAGCTGGCGGCTTGGCTGCAGAAGCATCCGGCGGTCGAACGAGTGATTTACCCCGGGCTCAAGAGCCATCCGCAACATGCGTTGGCGAAGCGCCAGATGCACGGTTTCGGCGGCATCGTCACGATCGAGGTGAAGGGCGGCCTGAAGAAGGCGCGGCGCATGCTGGAACGCTGCGAGCTGTTCGCGCTGGCCGAATCGCTCGGCGGCGTGGAAAGCCTGATCGAGCACCCCGCCATCATGACCCACGCCTCTGTGCCGCCTACCAACCGCAAGCGACTCGGCATCAGCGACGGCCTCATTCGCCTTTCCGTTGGCGTGGAGGATATCGATGATTTGCGATCGGAGCTCAAGGAGGTTCTGAAGTGAGCATGTCCCAAAAGCTGGGGAGCAGCGACACTACCGAGCTTCTGCGACGTCGGCGCTGGGAGTTACCCTTTGCGTCCTTGGCGCGGCACGTGTCGCTAGTCTGGGAATTGAGCAAGCGAGAAGTGCTTGGGCGCTATCGTGGCGCGAGTTTTGGGCTGGCATGGTCGGTGATCAGTCCATTCCTGATGCTCGGCGTGTATGCCTATGCATTCGGCGAGCTCATGCGGAGCCGCTGGCCACGCGAATCCGGTGGTGATCATCCGTATGCTGTCATTCTCTTTACGGGCCTGATCATTCACGGGTTCCTTGCCGAGTGTCTCCTACGCGCGCCGACATTGATTGTTTCGAACCCGAATTTCGTCAAGCGCGTGGTTTTTCCGCTCGATATCCTGCCATGGCCCATGGTGCTCTCTGCGCTGTTTCATGCTTGCGTGAATATTTGCGTGCTGGCGATCATGATGCTGGTCGTCGAGGGGCATCTGCACGCGACCATGCTTTTATTGCCTTTTGTGCTGCTTCCACTCGTTCTAATGACCCTGGGGTTGTCCTGGTTTCTTGCGGCATTTGGAGTTTATTTTCGTGACGTGAGTCAAATCATGCCGGTGGTGGCGACTGCGCTGCTCTTTCTCTCTTCGGCCATTATTCCGGTCAGCACACTGACGCCGGATTTGCAGACTTTCTTTCATCTCAACCCACTGACGTTCTTTATCGATCAGACCCGTGTCGTCGTCTTGCTCGGTCAGGTGCCCGACTGGAGAGCGTTGACGGTGGCTTTCGGGGGAGCCTTTCTGGTGGCATGGCTTGGCCATGCATGGTTCATGGCGACGCAACGGGGGTTTGCCGATGTCCTCTGATGTCATTGTCGAGGTCAAGGGGCTGACCAAGGTTTTCCCCATTTACGACAAGCCGCATTACCGCCTGATGCAAATGTTGTTTGATGACAGGCGTCGCTGGTATCGAGAGTTCACCGCGCTGTCCGATCTCAACTTCGTTGTCCGGCGTGGTGAAACCGTTGGTATCGTGGGGCGCAATGGTTCAGGTAAGTCCACCTTGCTGCAGATCATCTGCGGCACGCTTGCGCCCACCGAGGGCGAGGTCCGTGTCAGGGGGCGAGTGGCTGCCTTGCTTGAACTTGGTGCGGGCTTCAATCCCGAGTTCACAGGGCGGGAGAACGTCTATCTCAACGGCACGGTGCTCGGCCTCAGTCGTGCGCAAATTGAGCGCAAACTCGACGATATTCTGGCATTTGCGGAAATCGGCGACTTCATCGATCGGCCGGTAAAGACTTATTCCAGCGGCATGTATGTACGACTGGCGTTTGCCGTTGCCATCCATGTGGAGCCAGATCTGCTGGTGGTTGACGAAGCGCTCTCCGTGGGCGACGAGGCGTTCCAACGGAAGTGCTTTGCGCGTATCGAGCGGTTGCGGGAAGGCGGTTGCACCGTGTTGTTCGTGTCGCATGCGGCTACGACGGTTGTGGAACTGTGCGACCGCGCCATCCTGCTTGACCATGGCGACTTGTTGGCCGATGGCGTGCCAAAGGCAGTGATTTCCCGTTACCAGCGCATGCTGTATGCACCGCCGGAGCGACTCGCCGAGTTACGGGAGCAGATGAAGCGTGAGCGCGCCGAAGGGGAGCTCGCGCTCGTGCATGAGCGTTCCGCAGAGGGCTCATTGTCCGGTAGCGCCCCGGTCGCTTTGTGCAATGAGTCCTCGAATGAAGCCTATTTCGACGATGGCCTGCGGTCGCAAAGCGAGGTGATGTATCCGAGCCAAGGCGTGACGATCATGGATCCTCATCTGGAGTTGCCGAACGGCGTGCGCGTCAACGTGATAAATGCCAGCAAGAAGTATGTCTACACTTACGACGTGGAGTTTGGCCAGGCCGTGGCTGGTGCGCGGTTCGGCATGATGATCAAGACCCTGACCGGTGTGGAGATCGCCGGTGCGGTGAGTGCCCTCGCCAGTGAAGCGGTCGAATGGATCGATGCGGGCACCCGCCTGACGATTCGTTTCGAGTTCACGTGCGCGCTTGCTGGCGGCACCTATTTCATGAATGCAGGCGTGCTGGGGCGTTTGGGCGAGGAGGAGACTTATCTCGACCGGCGCATCGATGTCTTTATGTTCCGCGTGATGCCCTCTGCGAGTCGGCTTTCGACCGGTTTTGTCGATCTGGTGGACAGTGTGGATATATCTGCCGATCGCGGCATTCAAATAACGAGCTGATCATGAATTCACCTGCTCCATCGATCAAGCCAACCTGCATATTGGTGCTGGGCATGCACCGCAGTGGCACATCGGCGCTGACCCGTTGCCTCAACCTCGCTGGCATGGATCTCGGTTCGAACTTGCTCAGCCCCGCGAAGATGAATGCCAAGGGCTTCTGGGAGCATGCCGATGCCGTGCGCATCAATGACCAGTTGCTGCAGACGCTTGGGCTGTATTGGTACGACCTTGACTCACTGCCCGAAGGGTGGTTGACGAGTGAGGCCGCAGATGCGGCGCGCGATGAAATCCGCGCCATCGTGAGTCGCGACTTCGTTGGTGTGCCGTTGTGGGGACTCAAGGATCCGCGCCTGTGCCGACTTGCTCCGTTGTGGATCGAAGTGCTTCAAGGGATGGGTATCAGGGTTGTATCTGTCTTCATGGTTCGTTCCCCCATCGAAGTGGCTGAATCTCTCTCCCGCTTTCCCGACTATCGACTAGCTGCACCGCTTAGCATTCCACATGGCGTTTTGCTGTGGGCGCAGGATCTAGCAGAATCAGTCTTGGCGGCACATTCCATTCCGAGGGTAATGGTCGACTACGAACACTTGTTGTCCGAACCCATTGCAACGGTGTCGAAAATTGGGCGTGAACTGCAACTGGTCTGGCCTATTCCGCCGGCCGAGCGCCATGACGCCATCCTGGCCTTTCTCGACGCGGGTTTGCGCACGCACCACAAGACCGTTTCCGAGGGGCAGGTGCCGCCTTTGGTGACGGAACTGGTACAGGCATGCGCCGCCATCGTGGACAACTCGTCGTCTGCCAAGTGGTTGCACTTGACCAAGATATCGACTCGCGCTGCGGAGCAGCTCCAGATTTTGTCTTATCTGGGCATAGCCAGAGGACCCCAGGATCACGCGGATACTGCGTTGCCGGCTGAACTTGCAGACCGGGCTCCGAATGCGGCGCTTTATTACGCGACCAATGACACCCCTGCGTTCTCCGAAGACCGCTGCATCGTGGTGCCCGTTCTCTGGGGGCGCCATCAGCTGGATCTGGCACTCCCCGTCACCGCCGGCACGCTCGTTCGCCTTCGCTTTGATCCACTGGATCGGCGCGGTGCCTGTATGCTCCATTCGCTGGTCGTGCTCGATCATATGAGGCAGGTGGTATGGGACTGGTCGGCTGAAGGTGATGGCGTTGAGCTTGCGGGCATCAGCTTTGCACCGAGCCTGACGGGCGCTGGGCGCTTCGTGGGTTATACCGGTGTCGATCCACAGATTTGCATCGAATTGCCGCCGAGCGCCAGGGAACATCAGGTGGCTCTGATTCGCGTCGACATGGAATGCCTTGATGCCGGAGCGTTGTCTGACGAAGTTTTGGCGCAGATCGCGCGCGCTGAACATGAGGGCGCTCGCGTTATGGAGCATGCAGAAATGCTGCGGCGCCAGGACGAGGCATTCACGGAAGAGCGCCGACGTCAGGCCGAGGCGTTCGCCGAGGAGCGTCGCCAGGGGCAGCTGGCTCTTGAACAGGCTGTGGAGGTTGAGCGGGGGCGGTTGCAACTTCGAATCGATCAGTTGGCCGAGGAGTTGCGTGTTGCTGCGGAAGCGTTCGCCGAGGAGCGTCGCCAGGGACAGCTGGCTCTTGAACAGGCCCTAGAGACTGAGCGTGGGCGTTCTCAGCTTCAGATCGATCAGCTGACCGGGCGGTTGCGCATTGGTGCGGAATCCAGCCAGCGCGAGATCGAGCGTTTGATTGCGATCCAGCGCACCCAGGCGCATGAACTCCAGGCGATTCACGCGAGTACGTCATGGCGAGTGGTGCTTCGCTTGCGTGGGGTTGTGTCCCGCGTTCCAGTTGGAGTGAGAAGACAGATGCGCCGCGGAGTGAAAGCTGCGTGGTGGTGCGTCACTCCATGGCGGTTGCCGGCGCGCTTGCGGTTTTTGCGAGAGCGAAAGGCCATGCAGGCTTGGCAGCAGCCGGAAGTCCCAACCTCGCATGTGGCTTCCTCCGCCCCGGTTAGCCGCCCTCCGGTGATTTCATTTGTTCCAGCAAATGGTGGCGCTCTGGATACGGTAGCTGGGTACTACCAATTGAGCCAGGCTCAGGGTGACCGGCAGCACTATGCCTACATCCCGCCTCGCAAGCCGGTGAATCTTGAGCGTGAGCTGGCGGCCATGTCGCGCGCACCGCGGTTCTCCATCGTGGTGCCCGTGTACAACACACCCGCTGGACTGCTGGACAAATTGGTGCACTCAGTGCTCGCCCAGTGGTATCCCCATTGGGAATTGATCCTGGTCAACGACAGCAGTTCGCTGGAGCACGTTAGGGCCTACATGGATCGACTGAGCGACCCGCGGATCATCGTCGTCCACTTGGCCGAGAACAAGCGCATCGCGCTGGCGACCAATGAGGGTATTGCCCGGGCCAGTGGCGACTTCATCGTGTTCACCGATCACGACGATGAGTTGACGCCTGATTGCCTTTACGAGCTGGCGCGCAGTGTCGAGCGCGAGAATCCGGACTTCATTTACAGCGATGAGGACAAGATCGATGAAGCTGGGCAGTACGTCCAACCATTCTTCAAGCCCTGCTGGTCACCCGATACGATAATGAGCACGATGTATACGTGCCACGTCTCCTGTGTGCGCCGCGAGTTGGTCAACGAGCTGGGTGGCCTGCGCCCGGAATACGATGGCTGCCAAGATTGGGACTTCATCCTCCGCGTGGTCGAAAAGACCGGCCGTATCACGCACGTGCCCAAGGTGCTTTACCACTGGCGCATCATTCCTGCTTCGGTGGCGTCGAGTCTCGATGCCAAACCTCACGTGATCTCAGCCAGCAAACGCGCACGCGAGGATGCAATCGCGCGACGCGGCCTCAGTGGCGTGATGGAACCCGTCGAAGAAATCCCCGGTTATTTCAGGGCGGTCTACCAGTTGCAAGGCGAGCCTTGTGTCTCGATCATCATTCCGAGCAAGAACAATCATCGGGTCTTGAAGCAGTGCATTGATTCGATCGAATCGAAATCTGCTTACCGTAATTTCGAGATCGTGGTTATTGACCATGGGTCGACTGATCCAGCGGCGATTCAATACGTTGAAAGTCTGCGTGGAAATGCACGAATCAGGGCTCTGTCGTACGACAAGCCGTTCAACAGCGCGGCGATCCGCAACTTCGGTGCGAAGGTGGCTCACGGCGAACTGGTAATTTTCCTCAACGACAGTATCGAGGTACTTACTTCCGACTGGCTTGAGCGCATGGGAGGGTACGCGCAATTGCCCCATATCGGCGCCGTGGGTGCCAAGCTGCTCTATCCGGGTGGGGAAGTCGTGCAGCAGGTTGGCATTGTCAACCTTTCTGCAGGGCCGGGTTACGGGTTCTCTGGCCTGCCTATCCATGGCCATGGTTACTTCGCGCGCGCCGTGCTCGAGTACAACTGGCTCGCCGTAACCGGTACCTGCCTGATGGTTGAGCGTTCGAAGTTCGAGCGTGTTGGTGGTTTTGACGAAGACTTCTCGAACGGTTGTCACGACATAGATCTATGTTTCCGCCTCGTTGAGGCGGGCATCTACAATCTGGCCAGTCCCACCGTGAAGCTTGTTGACCATGGGTCGTATGAACTGGGGCCGGACGTCAATAGTCCCCAGCAGCAGGATGAAATCAGGCGACAGACACAGGCGCTATATCAAAAGCATCCGCAGTTCTATCAGTACGACCCATTCCACAGCCTTAATCTGCCACCCAATGATGTGCGCTTCGGTCTGTCGCAATGAAACTGCCCAACTCACCCATGCTCGCTGACAGTCCTCACATGAATCATGACGAACTCCTGCGTTGCATTGATGCGGCCGAAGTGGTGTCGTTCGATGTTTTCGATACGCTGTTTGTCCGCCCGTTGTCGGACCCTGAGGACGCTTTCGACATGCTGGGCGAGCGATTCGGCATCGCCGGATTTCGCCGAATTCGTTGCGACGCGCAGATCGAAGCTTTTCGCCAAATGCATCTGGCGGGGCAGGGAGAGGTCACGCTCGATGGCATCTATGCATGCATGACCGGACTGCCTGCCGGCGTGAGTGCCGCGGCACTGCGCCAAGCGGAAATTGAACTCGAACTGGCGCTCACCGTGCCAAATGCCGACCTGATCGACACGTTCAAGAACGTTGTGGGCCGCAAGCGCGTGGTCGTCGTGTCCGACATGTACATGCCGCAATCGTTCTTCGAAGCGTTATTTGACAAGTATGCGTTGCCTCGCGTGCCCATGTATATCTCCGCTGACCGAGGGGCGACCAAGCGCGATCACGGCGAATTGTTCGATCGCATGGTGGCGGAGGTTGGCGTGTCGCCCGACAAAGTACTCCACATTGGCGACAATCCGCATGGCGACGTATTGCGCGCTCGGGAACATGGTCTCCGGGCTTTCCATTACGTCAATACGATGGCGGCGTCATACACAGTTTCCCCGTCGCTCGGGGCGTCCATTGCTGCCGCCATGGCCAAGCTACACGACCGCCGGGATGCAGTGAATACATTCTATGGTCTGGGTTATCGCTTTGGTGGACCTGCAGCGCTCGGTTTGCTTGAGTGGGTGCGCGATCAGGCTGTGCTTGACGCGGTAGATGTCGTGCTTTTCGTGGCGCGCGATGGCTATGTGCTCGACCAGTTGGTGCAGCGCGGCCACGCGTCCGGGATGCCGCCGCACGCCTATTTTCCCGGTTCGCGCGTGGCGTTTGCGCTGTCGACGATCAACGAACACAACTTTGATCAGTGGATGGATTTTCTGGTCTCGGGTTGCCATGGCCTCAGCCCAGACGAGGTCTTGGAACGCATTGGCGTGACGGTGCCCGAGCGAAGGGTGATGGAAGACCTTGGTCTCGGTGACGGAGTCATTATTGACGTGGGCAATCTTGGGCAACTACGCGAATTCCTGTCGGCTTATCGCGATGAGATCCTTCGTGTTGCCATCCGCAATCGTCGCGGGTTGTTCAACCTCCTGCATTCATTCGGAATAAGGTCGGGGATGCGCGTGGCGATGGTCGATGTTGGCTGGAATGGCACGACGCAGGAAACTATGCGTAACGCACTGGCCGAGTTGCTCGATGTGGAACTGGTGGGCTACTACTTGGGGCTGGCTGATTCCGCCGAATGCCATCGACGCCGCGCTGAAATGTCCATGAAGGCACTACTGGATAGCAGTTCTGTAGGTGTAGAACGCATGGCGAAGCTTTATGAGCGGCGGGTCGGCGTGGAGATGATGTTCTCCGCGCCCCACGAGGCGACTATCGGTTATGAACTCAATGACGACGGAAGCGTGCGGGCTGTTGAGGATGCTGGGAGAGGCGCCGACCATCTGGCGCTGCGGGAGGTTGTTCGAGAGCTGATGCACGGCATGCTGGACTTTGCCGACAGCTACAGGGCAGTGAGTGATCGTCTGCAGTATCGTGCTCGCGCAAGCGAGCTGGCTCAGGCTGCGCTCGATTTCGCTCATATGTCGATCGAGTATTGTGATGTTCTTTATGCGTTGAAGAACTCTGACGCCTGGGGAAGTTCACGGAATCTCAGCATGACCATCGGGCATTACAGCCATGGATGAGGGCATTCGATGAAAGCGGCTCCTGCTAGAAGGGCTGTGGCGGTTCACCCGAGAGTCAATCACGAGAAACGAGAGAGTCATGAATGATTTGGAATTACAGGATTCTTCCTTTGTGGATAGGAGGGGGAGGAGCGCTAGGCTCGAGCGTTCATCCAATACCATTTATCCGCTTCAGTATCTTCGTGCCATAGCAGCATTTGCCGTTGTCTTGTGCCATGCCTCCTATTACGTGATGGAGGTCAGGGGTGACGGGCGAATGTGGGTGATGTTTGACCGTGCCGGTTATCTGGGCGTTGTCCTGTTTTTCGCCATCTCCGGCTACTTGATGGCCCGGTTGGCGGAGAATGCGACTGGATTGCGCTTTCTCGCACACCGGTTGATTCGTATCTATCCCATCTACTGGTTGTGCATTTTCAGCGTATTGCTGGTCGAGTGGATCTTCAGGCAACCTGCCTGGATCGGCCATACCGCACTGTTGTTGATTCCGGGCGCGCGTTCCTATGTATTAGGTGTGGAGTGGACGTTGCCGTTCGAACTCACGTTTTACTCGATCGTATTTGGCATCATCGTGGTTGGCATGCGTCGCGCCATACCCGTCATAGCTTTGGCTTGGATAGTTTTAATCGAGGTACTCTACTGGTGGCGGCCCGAGTTGCAGCGAGGGCAATTTCCTCCACTGTTTCACCTGCCACTCGACCTTTATAGCGTGCCGTTCGCAGCCGGTCTACTCGTTCCCTATGTACTGCGCAAGGGGTTCATAGGGGTGTCTGCGCCATTGATTGGTATAGGGCTGCTGGTAGCGTATGAGGCCATGAAGCCGGTTTCTCTGGGGCTGTCCTCGGCCTTTTCCGGCATTGGTAGCATGTTTCTCGTTGCTTACGCCGTGCACGTCGGTACGACGCGGCCATCCGCACCAATCCGTCCGCTGGCGGCGCTCGGTGATTGGAGCTATGCGCTGTATTTGATCCATGTGCCCATCATCAGGGCGCTGTGTCATGTAATGCCCGTGTCGGTGCCCACCATGCAGCTTTGGTTCGCTGCCGTGGGCATACCAATCATCGTATGCATCCCGTTTGGAAAGGTCGACCTGGCGATGTATCGGGCATTGAAGGTCCGTGTCGATCGGGTGGGACGCAAGCCCCTGATGCTGCTTGCCGTATTGTTTGTAGGCATGCTATTGCTGTTCAGTGGATTCGCCTACGTGAAAATGTTTCGGACGTACGCAGCGAATGAAAAGATGGAGCCACTGGCGGCAAGAATCGAAGCATTGGCGGGCGGTGCGCCCGATGTCGCCGCGCTAGGGCGTGCCGTCGAGCAAGTAGGCTACAAGGCTGACGATGCTCTGAAAGGTCACTTTGACGGTATTTATCGGTTGTCAGACGAAATTTTTGTCAACGGTTGGGCGGCGGATACCCGTAAGGGAAGTAGTGGGGAGCGAGCCGTCCAGGTGCTCGTGTTCTATTGCGGCCGCTCTATGGGCTTGGCTCCTTTGGGTGGTAGCCGGCCGGATGTCGCCCGCGTGTTGGGGATATCCGACGACAGTAGCGGCTTTAGCGTAAACTTGCACGAGGATCACCCATGCGGTGCGGACGAGGCAGGGGCGCTCATTTTGACGGCGGACAAGCACTATGCGCTCATGTCCGGCTCAGTTCATTGAGCGGTCGGAGCATTTAGAAAAAATGAGATGATGCATGGCTTGACGCAATGCGCCAAGTCATGCATCAAAAGTTGGCTTCCGGAGCTGGCGCCGCGTCAGAGCGGTGGCAGTTCCTGCTTGTCGATCCATTCGCACAGTGCTTCCACACCGGACTGGACGCTCCATTCTGGTGACCAGCCGAGTTCCACGCGAGTGCGTGTAATGTCGGCCGACGCAGCGCGTACGTCGCCATTGCGAAAGGCGCCATTGATCTGTGGGGAGGGTGCACCGTAGATCGTGGCGATCATGCGTGCAAGTTGGACAATTGTAGTTGCCTCGCCTGAGCCGACGTCATAGGCGACGTTCGAAGGTACTACGCCAGTAGCCAAGCGTGCGATGGCGCGTGCCACATCGTCAATGAAAACGAAGTCACGTACGATCTCACCGTCTTCATAGAGCGGGATGGTCTTGCCCGCTTTAGCCATTCGCGAGAACAGCGACACAATACCCGTGTAGGGGTTGGTCAGCGATTGGCCGGGGCCATACACGTTCTGCAACCGCAGTAACCCCACTTCTACGCCGAAGGAGAGTGCCCAGGCATTGAGGACCATCTCCTGCGTCAGCTTGGTGGCGCCGTAAATGCTCGTGGGACGTGGCTCAGTTCGGGTGGCTTCAAACGGGAGACACTTGAGGCCCGGGAAATCCCAGGTGCCAGCCTCGAGCTGGGTACGCGAACGCTGGCCGGGATAGCTGATGTCGCCATGGCCGTTGACCCATGCCCCTTCGCCGTATACGGCGCGACTCGATGTCAGCACCACGCGCTTCGGGATGCACTGGTGAGCAACCAGTGCGTCGAGCATCCGCGTGGTGCCTACGACATTAACATTGGCATGGCGGGTTCCTTCAGTGAGGGACTGGCCAGTACCCGTTTCAGCGGCGAGATGGATGACAACATCGGGCTTGAAATCTGCGAGCAGGGTGTCCCACGTCGCAGCTTCGGTGACGTCACCCACCACCAGCTCTATTGCTGGATCAAGCCGAGCCGGGCGTTGGCTCGTCGGATGCACTTGCGGATGCATGTTGTCCAATGCAACTACGCGGTCGAACTGATTCTTGATCAGTGAGGAAATGGCGCAACCGATAAACCCGGCGCCGCCGGTTACGAGGCAGGTGCTTGCCACAGTGGGTACTCCAGAAACATTATGGGTTAATTGCAACGATGCTTGATAGAACAGGTGTGGCTGGTGGTAACAAACAATGTGTGGCCGCCAGCAATGCTGTGTGCAAGGTCAGTGATTGGAGAGGCTTCGGCCGATGATGTGCGAGCAAGTGTATTAGCACTATGGCTTTGTTGGTGGGCGGCTCTCACCGGTTTTCAGTGAAAATCCTTATCGTGCTTGCGCGTCGAAAGAGCACGGCATATGGGGCGTAGGAGCTTGGACATCCTAGGGAAGCGGTAGGCAGTCGAGTGACGCGCAGACTGCAGCAGATTGCTGAGTGCACTCCGCACGGTCGGCTGGGTCGCGCCTGTCGGGTATCCAAGGCGCCGCCAGTGGTCCAGGAAGTAGAACTGACCGGTGAAATCGGCGTTTGGTAGAGCCGCCGAAAATTTCTGCAGCTTGTACTCCAGCATGGCGAAGTTCCGGGCCGCTAGATGAGTACTCAGAATTTGTTGAGTGGTGTAGCCCGCATCTTGGGCCACGTAGCAGATCATTCGCTCGAGCACGTGGGCCAAGCCGCCATCGATATGGTGTGGCTCGGCGTTGAAGTCCGACCACTGCCAAGGGTGAGCGAACAGTTTGTAGAGCGCCTTCGGGCGGAACCAGAACATGGTGCCGAATGCTCCTACCGGCGTGTCTGGGTCGAATTCGATCTTGAGGTCAAGTGCAGCCTTGAGTTGCTCAGCCGCACCGCGGTTGTTGAACCATACGTGACCCATCGTTGGAAAGGCAATGTGAACCAATGGTGGCACGGCCACGCCGATCCATGGCTGGTCGTGGAACATGTCTAGCACATTGGTTGTGTAGCCGGGACTGTTCAAGAGGTTCTCGAACATGTGCCGCTTGAACATGTTGGCCACTCCGGCCGCGACCTGAGGTGATTTCTTGGTATGCAGACGACACACCAAGTCGTAATGATCTTCAAGGAACAGGTCGCGGCAGGTAATGAATAGTGAAGACATGTCCCGACCGCGGTTCTGTTCCACTACGCGCACGATGACATTACGGACATTTTTTCGCCCGCTGACGGTTTGTTCGATGATCTCTTTCTTTGCTTGTGTATCCGTAGTTGCGATGAAATCGTAGCTGCATGGAATAGTTATGGTGAGGGACAGCAATTCCTCGACCATGTCCGTGTAGTACACGTGTGCGCAGACAGCCACACGACCGTATTCAGGTAGAGGGCCCGATTTGATGCGCACATCCGGCAAGATGCTGGTCAGCGCAGCATTGGTGTTGAGCGTGCGCAACTCGGCGGTACGTACAATGTTGCGCCAGATGAGTGCGGGATCGTATGTGGATGTCCGAGCCATTACTTGTAGTGCACGCGGAAGATCTGCCGCGTAATACTCGAGGGCGCGTGGGTCGTGGACGAAAGCACGTCGATCCAGTAACGGATTTCGGTCGATCAGAATTTCATCGATCTCAAGTAGAGCCGGATCAGGTCTGCTGTATTTTCGACACTCGAGGTAAGTGTCACTGTTGAAACCACGCGAAGTGAAATATTCGGTGAAGGTTGCTTCATGCCTTGTGACAGCATCATCGCGGCCTGGCTCGGCAGAGAAGGCATTCCAGTACTCCCGAAAGATTGGCGAACTGAGCATTTTCGACCGCACTGCCATGAAGTTGGCATTAATGTGGTACGACAGGCGACCTGCTCCGATTAACGAGCCGGGAGCCGTTTCGGTGTGCGCAGTGATACCCCAAAAATCACAGTCGCGCTTCTCCATGGCATCGAACAATTCAGTGAAGGGATAGATAGGCCCGTAGCAGGTATGGTTGGCCATCAGCACTTCGTCGTAGCGCCCGTCGCTGTCGAAATCGATACGCTGGAGGCCTTCCTTGTAGGCCATTACATCAAGACCTACGTTGGGCCGCTGGATCACCTCATGGCCGAGTTCGCGCAGCGCGATTTCCGCGTCGCGTGAAAGCGGACCGTTGGAGTAGAACAGTATGCGGTCGACATGCTTGCCCATTTCCTTGAGGAAATAGAAGACATAGTCATCGACGATGCCATCGCCGTCGTAAAACGAAAAAATGCAGAGGCGGCGCATGGTAGACGGCGATTCCATTCTGGCTTCGGGCATGACTATTCCTCAAATACGGCAAATATGGAGACTGGAGCGCGTGCTGCATCCGACTTCGCAACAGGTGGGTGCATCCGCAGAAGCACCTATGGAAGTGCTTGATTGTAATGCCTTTGACCTCGAAAACCCATGGGCCCGGGTGACGGCCGGGTAAAGGCCTGGCGATGTTCTGAAAGCTGAAGGCAAGGCTGTCGTGGGGGCGCCTTCTCCCTATGGGGATATCAGCCCTGGATGCTCTTGAACGACAAGTACTTGTGGCCCACGAAGCTGGTCACCACGGGAACGGCGACCCCGAAGGCATGGGCCACAGTTTCCGGGTGCCAGACAAATCCAATGCGAGGGAAGGCCCATTCAGCCAGCAGCAGACTGATGGCCAGCGTCTGCAGCACGGCTGCCAGATTGACCATGGTGAACCAGAACACCTGGTGGCGTATCGAATGGCTCACCTGCTTGAAGACGAGGAGGCGATTGAGCACGAAGGCCGTGATCATGCCAAGCACGTATGCAACGACGATGGCCGCGCTGTAGGCCAGCCAGTGACTGAGGAGTATGCGCGAAAAGAAGTTCACGCAGGCGGCGATACCGCCCGCGACTATGAACAGGGCGAACTGCTTGTTCATTTTAGGACGCCTGGTCGCCGACCACGGCTTTGACGAGGGATTTGGCCACCTCGATGCTTTCGTTGATCGAGCGATCTTCCGGATAGTAATAGCCCGTATCGGCCATGAAGAAACCATCCACCGGCGTATTCATGCTGGGCAGCATGTCGTAGAAGCCCGGCGGGCAGATGGTCTGGGCGAACTCATAGCGGTGGCAGTGCTTTGCCAGTACCCAGTCCGGATGGAAAGCCGGATTGAGCTTGTGCAGGTAGCCGATCACTTCTTCGATCAGCGCTTCGTTGCTCTCGGACCATTTCGGATGCGTCTTGGGCATGTAGAAGGGGGCGTACAGGATCGAAGTCGACATCCGGTTGAGGTTGGAGTACTCGATGACGCCCGGAATCTGGATCGACGGGTCGTTGATGTTCATCCAGAAATTTTCACTAAGCGGCTGCTTGAGCTTCAGGATGACGCATGCCACCGGGATGTTCTTGATAGCCTCGATGCGCTTGACGAAATCACCTGGCAACTCGGGCACAAGTCGTGGAACGTACTGGATCGGTGCGGTGGAAATGACACAGTCGCAGGCGATCGTCTCACCGTTGACGACGATACCTACGACCTTGCCCTGGCTGACTTCGACGCGATCGATGCCAGATTTGAGGTGAATACGGCCACCGCGCTCGAGGATGAACTTCTCCATCTTGTCCAGCAACACGCCTGAGCCCCCCTCAAGGTAGCCCATGGTTTCCTGCATGAGACTGCGGCGCGAAAGCGCCACACGCTTGATGCGCGTACCGATCCAGGCGGCAGAGATGTTGTCGCTGTATTCGAACAGCTTCAGTTCGAACAGGCTTTTCCACAGGACGTTATAGGCCCGCTCGCCGATCCACTTGCGTATCCAGGTGGTCGCGTTCATCCGGTCGTACGGACGCCAGTCCTTGATGCCCTTGGTGTACACGGCATGCAGGCCGTAACGGAACTTGCTGATCCAACCAAGGCCATCGAAGGAGAGCAAGGCCATCGGCGTCCCCCATTTATAGAGCTTGCCGTTGTAGTAGAAGCCCATCTTCGTATCGGTCCAGCGGAGCTTGCCGGACAGCTTGAGTTCGTCCAGCAACTGGAACAGGGGGAAGTCAGTCTTGCAGATGAAGTGGTAATACCGCTCGATGTCCAGCCCATCGAAGTTGAAACTGGCTGACATGCCGCCGATGCGATCGTCGCGCTCGTAGATATCGACGCGATGGCCGCGCTTCAGCAGTTCCATGGCTGCCATCAGGCCCATGGGGCCGGCGCCGAGGACTACAGTTCGTTGATGGTCCATAAGATTTCCTGGTGCGCGAGCGTCGATGCGCGACGCTCAACATGGTCTTTGCGTAAGCCCGTGCCCTTACGGATGTCGCATGGCTTGTGCTCACGTCACGCTTTGGATCAGTCGATGGGTGTGGCTGGGTTCATTCCCGGGCGCTGTCCCCGAAGGTTGCCATAGGTGGTGGGTGCGCCTCTAAGGGGCGACCACCAACTGGTAGGGCAGATTGCATATCACCTGCCCATGATCTCCCGGGGTGGCCAATTGAACGGCGTAGCTCCCAGGTGGAACGTCAGGAAGAATGCCGTAGGCGCGAAACCCGAACGTTTCGCGACGCTTGGAATGCATCACCCGCTCGACATCCCGACGCCTCATGAACGGATCCACTTCCAGTTCGTAACGCTTGGTGCCGGCAAGCACAATAAAGAAGCGGTTCGTGACGCGGCTCTGCGGATTGACGATCCAGCCATAGAATCGAAGCGGGTCATGCGGCTTTGCAGTGATGGGACCCGCGCCGACCTCCGCCTCATTGACATTTGTAACTGAACACGAGCCTATGGGCTTCGCACCGGATTGCGTAGCAGAGTCGCCAAGCGCTTCCTGAAAGAAAATCGAGGGTCGACGCGAGCCGAACTCGGCCAGCAGGCCCTGGATGGCAGCCTGTACATCGAGCGCGGTTTGAGCTCCCGATTTCCTGGCTGCTGCCTCGCCTGGAGTTCCCGGTGGCTGAAGTGTCGGAGGCAGGAGGCTGTCCACCACCGGCGAATCGAGATAGGTCTTCAGGAGTGCGGCGTCGGGGAATGGGATGGAGAGGGAGGAGTGATGTAGAAAGGACGGGTCTCTCGACGTCAAGTAGGAGCGGGTGTAGAAAGTTTCCATCCGATTGAAGTCATGGCGTTGTTGCATGCTGTCCATGTCATCCGGGGTACGCAATACAAATACATGCGCGATGACCAGGATGGCGAGGCCTATAGCCGCGGTCCCCAGATATCTGACTGACCGAATGGCTCGCCTATCAGACACAAAGCCCAGTGCGAGGCCCAGATTGGCCAACAATCCGAGCGTAGGAATGTTCGAATAGCGCGAAGGCACCGATGTAATGTCGTGCCCGCGTGCGTGAGCGATGGCCACCGCCTGGAGAAGCACCCAGGCAATTACGCCCATGAAGAAAATCTCGCGATCACTTGCGATCCTGGTCCTGAGGAATCGGATCAACCAGAGCGCACAGGGTGCCCAGGTAAGTAGGGGCAGCAAGAAGTATTTTGGCTTCGTCGGGATCAGGGGCCAGGTGAGGACCATGGCTATCGCATGGACATGATCGAAAATGCCGTGAGCCTTGTAGGGATCGTTTCCGGGCGCCTCAGGTAGCGACAGAAGGCCACCCAGCAAAACCAGCATCATCGCCAGGACTACGGATACCACGAAGGCTTTCGGCAAAGGGGAGCGCCACGCGCGAAGGACTATCACGACGCAAACGGCTGCCGCACTCAAGAGCCCGGATGCCATCGTAAAAAGACAGGCTATCGCCAGAACCACAAGCAGACCGAACGTAGACCATCCAGGCTTCCGATAGCTGGCAACGCTAACCAGCGCAATGGCGGACGCAATCAGCAGATAGAACTGGTTCTGGAATCCGACGAGTGTGTTTTCCCAGTCGTACGGGATGGCACCGAGTATGAGTACTGCAAACAGCAGGGTCAGATGGGTGGCGCGATCGGCATTGCGGCAAGCCAGAACATAGAACAGCGCCAAGGTGCCGCCATAAATCACGGTATTGAAGTAAGCCTCGACGAGGTTGCTCCAGATTCCGCCATTCATTTCGAAGAGTGCCATGCTGATCAAGCGCGTGAACAGCACGCGATGCTCATTGTGCGGTGCCCAGTACTCGCTGTATTGCCACGTGCCGTTCTTGAGCGGGGCAAGTTGCGAGATGACCTGGACCCATTGGTCCCAGAAGGGAAGGTCTGCCCCGTACAGCGAAACCCAGATGGAGTGGCACGCAGCCACCACCAAGACAATGATCGCGGCGGCGATGCCCAGGCGTAAGCCGTTTTGGGCGGGCGGCGGGGGAGTCGCCTGAAAGTCTCTAACCATAATGGGTTCCAGAAAAGCGTTTTGCGCTGACGGGGCGCATTCTTTGGGTGTGCTCAGGGCGCTGCATGAAGGTGTCGATCCGGAATGCCCGGGCATCCGCCCCTGAATCACCTCTTCAGCACAACCCGGGCGTACTTCGGGTCGCAGTAGCTTTCCTTGATCGCGTCGGCGAACGGCGTTTGACGGAATCCGAAGACCTTCTCCGTGTCGATGCCGTGAAACTCGTCGCCCGCGGTCAATGCTTTCAGCTGGTCGGCGGTGAAAGGGGGCTTGCCGCTGAAGACCGCGTACACGCGCAATAGAAAATGGAACAAGCCATAGGGGATGTGCACGATCAGCGTACGCAGTCCCTTGGCCTGCTTGATCGTCTTGATGATGTCGACATAATCGATGCGAGTGTCACCAACGACATCGTAGATATCGCCTTGCGGCTTCGTCTCGATACAGCGGGTGATGCAACGGCAGAAATCGCGCTCATACAATGGCTGGCGCATATAGCGACCGTCGCCAGGGATCGGGAACACCGGCGTCTTTGCCATGAAGCGCGAGAGCCAGCCCAGATGCTTGGGATCGAACCAGCCGAACATCAACGTCGGGCGCAGCACGCAATGCGGGATGCCGCTGTCGACGACGAGCTTCTCCTGGGCCTTTTTCGTGTTGGTGTAGTCGTCGTCGGCCACCGACACGACGACCGACGAACTGATGTGCACCAGGTAGGGCACGTTGTGCTGGCGGATGGCGTCCAGTACCCGTTTGGTCGCATCGATGTTGTTGCGGGTGAAAAGCTCGGTGCGCTTGCCAGTGATCTGCGCGTGCAGCTGCACTACGCAGGCTGTGCCAGCGAACGTGTCCACCCAGCGGCCATCTTCGGCCAGATCGGCATGGATCACCTGGACGTCCGGATGCAGCTGGCGAAGGATGCCAAGGTTGTACTCGTGCTTGTCGATGGCGACGAGGTTGGTGTAGCCCTGTGCCTTCAGCTCGACGATCAGGTTTTGTCCGACGAGGCCAGCCGCGCCGGTCAGCACGAGTTTGGAATGCTTGTCGATGGTGTTCATGGGCATTAGAGCTTGATGCGCTTGAAGACGAATTCAGGAACGTGGCGGATGATCAGCATGATTGGCAGCCAGAACCAGGGCAGGTAAGCCACGCTGCGCCCGCGGTCGGCTGCGCGCGCGATGCCCCGGGCGATGTCGTCGGGCTTGGCCCAGAGGGCGCCCTTCTTGAAATCGCGTGTCATTGGCGTATCGACGAAGCCAGGCTTGATGGTGAGTACGTTCACGCCGAGCTTGGTCATGCGCTGGCGAAGGCCGCTGGCGAAGGTGGTCACCGCCGCTTTGGCCGATCCGTAGAGGTAGTTGCTTTGGCGGCCCCGGTCGCCCGCCACGGAGGAGATGACCGCTATCACACCCTTGCGCTGCATTTCGAAGCGTGGCGCCACTGTCGTGAGCAAGGCGATAGTAGAGGTGCCGTTGGTGGCGAACTCCTTCAACGCCAGCTCGGCGGACGCCTCGCATTGCGATTGGTCGGGCAGCGTGCCATGTGCCACCAGGAATACATCCACTTGTCCCAGCGATGCCCATATCCGTTCGATCAGGCCAGCGTGGGCCAGCACGTCGTTCACGTCGAGTGGCGCCTGAAATACCTCTTGGGCGCCGCGCGTACGGAGGTCGGCAGCGATGTCTTCCAGGCGCGCCACGTTGCGCGCAACCAGGAACAACTGGGCCCCACGGGCGGCGTACAGGCGTGCCGTGGATTCTGCAATGGCGGATGTGGCGCCGATGATGACGACCTTTTGCATGCTTACTCCGTGACCCGACGCCAGAAGCTGGAGGAGAATTTCGAGTCGATGTAGTGGCTGAACGATTCCCAGGCGGGGAAATACTGTTTGAAATATCTGGCGGGCATGCGCGCGTCCTTGGCGGGATAGACCGCGCCCCCCGCGGCCGCCACGATGTCGTCCAGACGATCGAGGAGCGCAAGCGTACCTGGCCCCCGATTGGGGAAGTCCAGCGCCAGGGTCGCACCCGGGCGCGGAAAGGACAGCAAGCCTGGCGACGGGATGTCGCCGAACTGCTTGAGGACCGCCAGGAACGACCCTTCGCCTGACGCGGCGATGGTCTTCATCAAGGTCTCCATGCACTCGAGCGATGCCCCAGGTGGCGCGACGCATTGGTATTGCATGAAGCCGCGCGGTCCGTAGATGCGGTTCCAGTCACCGATGCCGTCGAGTGGATAGAAGTGCGGCTCGTAGTGCATCGTCACGTGGCTGACGCTTTCGCGCTGCCGGTGGAAATACAGCGTGTTGAACGCGCGCAGGCTGATCGGGTTGATCAACGATACCGGTGGGGTCAGCGGCACGCGCAAACGGCGAGACGGCGCGTTTGGACGGTTGTCCGGATGGGCTGGTGCGTGGTTGGCTCGGGTGAAGATGCCCCGCCCCAGTGCCTTGCCCTGGCTGGCGCAATCGATCCAGGCTACGGTGTATTCGTAGTCGCGGTCCGACTTCTGGGACAGGCGGAAGAATTCGGATAGATCGTGGAAGCGGTAGACCTCTGCACTCATCCATGGCCCGGCCACGCGGCGCAGCTGGATGGTCGCGCGTGTCACCAATCCGGTCAGGCCCAGGCCGCCGATAGTGGCCGCGAACCAATCGGGGTGCTGCTGCGGGCTGCATACGCGGCGGCTACCATCGGAGCGTAGCAACTCGAACTCCAGCACATGGCGTCCGAACGTGCCTGCCTTGTGATGGTTCTTGCCGTGCACGTCGTTGGCAATGGCACCACCGACGGTGACGAACTTCGTCCCCGGCGTGACCGGCAGGAACCAGCCTTGTGGCACGACCAGATCGAGGATCTCGGAAAAGAGCACCCCGGCTTCGCATTCCAGTACGCCCGTTTGGACGTCGAATCGGATGAATCGGTCCATGAGGCGGGCATGCAGAAGAGTGCCGCCGTCATTCAGGCAACTGTCGCCGTAACTGCGGCCATTGCCGTACGGCAACACCGATCCGGCCGTTGCGGGAAGTCCCGCGTGACGGTCGCTAAGTGCGATGAGCGTCTGGTTTGCGTTCGGGTAGCGCCCCCAGGATTGGCCGACTTTGCTCATCGGATGGCTAACAGGATGACGATGGCTGAGATCACCAGCAGTACCTGGCTGAGCTTGTCGGTTACCGCGAAGACCACCGGATCGTCATGCATGACGCCGCGGTGCGCGATGGCCCAGGTGCGGCTGATCCAATAGAGCAGCACCGGACAGAGCAGCCACAGGTAGTGCGGGTGGTGGTACAGGGCGAGGCTATCCGGGCTGTCGATATACAAGGCGAGCACGAGCACGGAGAGATAGCCGCTGGCCGCGCCGAGCGACTGGATGAGCGGGATGTCGCCCACGTCGTAGCCACGCCCGCTGGCGTTGATCTTGCCCACCTTCTGCGCGGAGAGCAGCTCGATATAGCGCTTCACCATGGCCAGGCTGAGGAACAGGAACATCGAGAACGCCAACAGCCAGAACGATGGTTTCGTATGGATCGCCGCCGTACCGGCCACGATGCGGCTGGTGTACAGCGTTGCCAACACCACTACGTCGAGCATGACGACGCGCTTGAATCGCAGCGAGTAGGCGCTGGTCAAGAGGTAGTAACCCGCAAGGACCGCCACGAACACCTCGTGCAGCAAGGTGGCAAGGCCAAAACTGACGATCAGAAGGCCAATGGCAACCACGGGGCCCGCGAGCAACGGCAGGTGCCCTGCCGCGAAAGGACGCTTCCGCTTGCGGTGGTGCTGGCGATCGGAGGCCAGATCGAGCAGGTCGTTGGTGATGTAGACGCTGGAGGCGCAAAGGCTGAAGCAGACGAAAGCCAGCACGGTCGCCAGCACGGCGTCGATGTCAAAGAGGCGGTGCGCGGCGAGCAGGGGCAGGAACAGTAGGGCGTTCTTGATCCATTGGTGGACCCGAAGAGCCTTCAGCCATTGGCGCATGCTCGCGCCAGGCAGCTCGAAGCGTTTGTCGATCTTGGTCAGGCGGGATGCGGCCTGGCTGAGCGAGGAGCCGGACTCCACCGTGACGGCTGCGTGGGCATGCTTCCAGACCTTGAGGTCCACCTTGGCGTTGCCGACGTAGTCGAAACCACGCTCGCCATAGCGCTCGACCAGTGCCTGTGCCTTCTGGTTGCCCGACAGGTTGCGCTCGCCGTCGCTGGCCAGCACGGCATCGAAGCCGCCCACGTGGTTGGCGACGGCTTCGGCCAGTGCTGCATCCGACGCGGTGCATAGCACGACCGAGCGCACGGATTGCTGCTCACGGACCCAGGCGACCACATCGGTGTTGTAGGGGAGATGGGCTGTATCGAGCTTCACCCGGTTGGCGATCTCTCGCTTGAGATGTGCCTTGCCCCGCAGCAGCCAGGCAAGCATGGAGAATAGTGAGAGCGGGCTGCGCGACAGCAATGCCAGCGCAGACTCCACTAGCAGGTCCGAATGGATCAAGGTGCCGTCCAGATCGATGCAAAGTGGCACGCACTCTGATTCGGAGCATTCCGCCCCAACTTTGACCGACGAACTTTCCATGAGTGCCCCTAGATTCTATCCATGCCGAGAACCGCGATACCCATCACGCCGGCACCAGCGCATTGAAAATGCGCCGGGGCATGTTACTACGACACGGTTTACAAGCTGGCCCATCGATCTGAACGCTGACCATCTACTGCGGGCGATATGCCGTCTTGGGCACCTTGTGTGCCGGAACTTCTCGCCGAGGAAGGGTGATGGCGGCCTCGGTCGCCGTCACTGCTTACCTTGGCTCAGCCCAAGGCCTGTTCCAGCTCTGGAATGATCTTGAACAGGTCGCCCACCAGACCGATGTCGGCAATCTCGAAGATCGGCGCCTCGCCGTCCTTGTTGATCGCCACGATGGTGCCAGCGTCCTTGATGCCCGTCAGGTGCTGGATGGCGCCGGAAATGCCAATGGCCATGTAAAGCTCGGGTGCAATGATCTTGCCGGTCTGACCGACCTGCAGGTCGCTGGGCACGTAGCCGGCGTCGACGGCGGCGCGTGAGGCGCCGACGGCGGCACCGATCTTGTCGGCAAACTTGAAGATGATGTCGAAGTTTTCCTTCGAGCCGACGCCGCGGCCGCCGGAGACCACCTTGCTGGCGCTCTGCAGGTCGGGGCGGTCGCTCTTGCCGGATTGCAGGCCGACGTAGCGGGTGTGGGTGGGCAGGGTCACGTCGAGCGAAAGCGCCTCGACCGGCGCGGTGTTGGCGCCGTTGGCGGCGGCCGGCCACGAGGCGGTACGAATAGTGGCGACTACCACTTGCGAAGGCTCGGCCTCGACAGTGACGATGGCGTTGCCGGCATAGATCGGGCGCTTGAAGGTGTGGGCACCTTCCACGCTCATCACGTCACTGACCTGGGCCACGCCGAGCAGGGCGGCGACACGCGGCATCACGTCCTTGCCAAAGGTGGTGGAAGGGGCAAACACGTGGCTGTAGCCAGTGGCGGCCTTGGCAATCTGCGGGGCCAGCACGGCAGCCAGCGGATGGGCATTCTCGGCACGTCCTACGGTGAGCACGCGGCTCACGCCGTCGATCTTCGCGGCCTCGGCGGCGAGAGCGGCGACGTTGTCGGCCAGCACCAGCACGTCGATGGCTGCGGGCTTCACCGCGGCGGCGGCGCTCACGGCGCGCGCAGTGGAGGAGTTCAGCTTGCCGTCCAGGTGTTCGGCGATAACGAGGATCTTGTTCATGGCGGTGTCTCTCTTGTTACCCCCTCCCATCGGGAGAGGGGTTGGGGAGAGGGTTCGGCGGTGCGCAATGTCACGCTTCGCGCGTACCCTCTCCCGTCCTTCGGCCTCCCTCTCCCGATGGGAGAGGAGTGAATAAAGCGGGTTACAGCAAGCCCTTCTGCTTCAGCGCCGCGATCAGTTCGGCCGCATCCTTCACCATCACACCCTTGCTGCGCTTGGGCGGCGCGGCGTAGTGGGTGGTCTTCAGGTGGTCGCCGCTGTCGACGCCGAGCGAAGCCAGCTCGACCACGTCGATCGGCTTGCTCTTGGCCTTCATGATGTCGGGCAGCTTGATGAAGCGCGGCTCGTTGAGGCGCAGGTCGCTAGTGACCACAGCGGGCAGTTCCACCTCGATGGTCTCGAGGCCCGCGTCCACTTCGCGCGTCACCGTGGCCTTGCCGTCGGCGATCTCGATCTTGCTGGCGAAGGTGGCCTGCGGGCGGTCCCATAGCGCGGCGAGCATCTGGCCGGTCTGGTTGGCGTCGTCGTCGATCGCCTGCTTGCCCAGGATCACCAGGCCCGGCTGCTCCTTCTCCGCGAGCTTCTGGAACACGCGGGCCGCGGTAAGCGGCTGCACGGGTTCGGTGGTGGTGACGTGGATGGCGCGGTTCGCACCCATCGCCAGGCCGTTGCGTAGATGGGCGGTGAGGTCGGCGGGGCCGATGCCCACCACGACTACTTCCTCGGCGAGGCTCTTCTCGCGCAGGCGCAGCGCTTCTTCCAGCGCGATGTCGTCGAACGGGTTGGCGGAGAGCTTGACGCCGTCGGTCACTACGCCGGTGCCGTCGGGCTTGACCTGGATGCGCACGTTGTAATCCACGACGCGCTTGTAGCCGACCAGAATCTTCATCAGCGTTTCCTTCGAGTTGCCGGGCGCCGGGAAGGCGCAGAAAGCGCCAATTCTAACCCGAAGCAAGTCTCCATGCGGCCAGGTATGGGGCGTTGTGAGTCAGCGAACTTCAGGCCGATGGCAGGTCACGCTTCGCATAGGCGTAGCGTTGCGCCACGCGGCTGTCCCCGCAAAGCGTGGCGGCATCTTTCACGTGGAAACCGGCATGACGCGAGGCCAGTGCGAACAGGCGCTCAATGGCGTGCGCCAGGGTCCCATCGATCTGGCCCTTTTCAGATTCGAACTCCTGCACAGCCAGCTGGGCATCAAGTATCGGACGCAGGGCGTCCAGTCGAGCCCAGAACATGCTGCCGGCGATGAATTCCGCATCTTCGCTCGGGTCGAGGGCACCGAGGCCCAACTGTGTGACCAGGTAATCCAGCGTATCTCGGTTGGCGCCCATGTAGTGGGCGAGCGGCTGAATATGGCCTTCTGGGGCGATCAGGCCCAGGGCGGGATCTTCGTCGAAGGCAGCGATCAGGCGAGATGCTCGCTCAGGAACGAGCAGGCGCTCCATCAGCTCACGGCGCCAAGTATCGCCGTCTTCAAGATGGGTGGAGCGCTTGGTATGCAGTTTCAGCACGAGCTGCACACCTTCGTCGAGAAGGCGGTCGGCAACGCGCAGGAATGGAAGAATGTCCCGGCCGCGATTCTCCATCGCCTCCAGCTCGTAGGGCAGTCCGTAGCCGTCCAGCACCGCGCGCACTGCAATCTCGCGCTCCGGTGTGGTGGTCACCACGAGCCGCCAGTCCAGGTTGCTGGTGTTTAGAGCTTCGAGTAGTTCGCTCAGTACTTCGGGATACCATGCGTGGATCACGGCACAGGGGCGCGTGTCGTTCTGCGCCGGTTTGCTCAGCGCGGCGCGTGTCGCCTGCAGCCAAGCATGGCCAAGCCTTGTATCAGGTTCGAGCACCGCGCCCTCGGCCCACTCGTTCCAGGCATTGATGAAAACCAGCGGTGCTTCAATCGTGGATTCGCGCTTGCGCGCGGTGGCAATGGCATGGCGCAGCCAGTCGCAATAGCCCCGTGGCGAGGCATGGAGGTACACCCGGCCAGCACCGCTGCGACGTGGCTCGTTGTCCCAGCCGGGGTTGACGCCCGGATGCAGAAGATAGGTCGGCTCGGGTTGAGTCATCGCCTCGCTTGCGAGTTCACGCCAGTCCAGCACGTCGCCGTTGAATTCGGGGTTGAGCAAGCGCCGCTGCGCTGTGATTGGATGTTGACTGGTGTTGTTGGGAGGGAAGGCCACCGCGCTGTCGAAGCCGATGTCGCGGGGATCGACGCTGTCGAAGCTTTGCACGTATGCAAGATGAATCTCGCCGATGTCGTGTGCCGCGCACCATTCGCGCCAACGCGCAGCAGTGGCAGCGGGTTCGGGCAGCAGTCCGGGACGATACACCAGCAGCAAGGGACGGCCATTCACGCGCAGATAGCGCGCATCGAGCAGGTAAGGTGCGATGTGGGCAATGAAGGCGAGATCGTCTTCCGGCGAATGCCGTTGGGCTATCAATACCTGGTCGGCACGACCGTCCCAGCGGCGCGACCAGTTTTCGTTCGCCCAGCACAGGCACAGCGGCAGGTCCAATGAGCGGTCATCCAGCCACTGGCGCAGCGGTTGCGCTAGCAGGGTCTTCCCAGCGAACCAGTAGAAATAGCTGCAGAAGGCCCCGATGCCGTGCTCGCGGGCCAAGGCCATCTGCTGACGCATCACACCCGGCAGACGCAGATCGTAGAAGCCCAGGGTGCTTGGCAAGCGCGGTTGCACATGGCCTTCGAACTGCGGTAGCGCGCGTGTCACGTTGTGCCATTCGGTGAAACCATCGCCCCACCAAGCGTCGTTCTCCGGAATGGGGTGGAACTGCGGCAGATAGAAGGCGACCAGGGTGGCCGGCAGCGGATCGGGCAGGGGGGCATGGCGCGGTGCGCGGTAGCCGATAGCGCGACTACCCGCGAGCAGCTTCGGGCGACGCGATGGAGTCTGTGCAGGAGCCTGGCCGCGAGGTCCTGCCGGTACCAGTCCGGCGTGTTGCTCCAGGAAGCCTTGACGGAGGCGATCGCGCGCGGCCGTGGTCAGCGGCAACGCCCGGAAGCCCGTGCGCAAGGCGAGGAACAGAAAGCGGCGGAAGGGTTCGGGCAGAGGCATCTGGATGAGTGGTCGAAGTCGTGGATGCGGTCGGTGGTCGTGATCAACCGGACAGCGCCGCGGCCAGCATGCACGCAGCCGCCTCTGGGGAAAAGTGTCGGCGCACGTTGTTTAGGCCGGCGGTGGAGAGGCGTTGCCATAAAGCGATGTCCATGGACAGCGACCGTACCGCGTCGGCGAAGCCATCGGCATCTTCGGCCACCAGCACGTCTCGGCCATGCTCCAGCTGCATGCCTTCCACGGCGACTGGAGTGGCGATCACCGGCACGCCATAACTCATCGCCATATTGATCTTGCCCTTCACCCCGGCGCCGAAGCGCAGCGGAGCCAGTGAGGCGAGGCAGCTGTCCAGCCAGCGTGAGAGGTCGGGTACGCGGCCGTGGAATTCGAGTCCCGGTGTGGCCAGCTCGCAGCGTGCGGTTGCGGGGACATCGCCCAGCACATGCAGGCGCAAGTCGGGCATTTGCTGGCGCACGCGCGGCAGGAGTTCGCTGGCGATCCAGCGCATCGCGTCGCTGTTCGGCGGGTGGCCGTAGCCCCCGATGAAGACCAGGTCGCGGCGTTCCGCGTGCGAGCGGCGGCAGCCGTGTATTTCGTGGATGTTGCTGAGCAGCTCGATCCGGGCCGTGGGCAGCAGGCCTTTCAGCAGAGTCTGTTCGTGCGGGCTGACCACGAAACTGACGTCGGCCCGCTCGATCAACGCCAGCTCGCTTCGGCGCGAGCTCTCTGCCTGCCGCAGCATGGCTGGCTTGCCGCTCAGTTCGGCGGCGCGCTGTTCGCGCAGGAAGTGCAGGTCTACCGTGTCGAACAGCAACCGCGCCTGCGGCGCGTGGCGGCGCACCAGCGCCGCGTACTGGCCGGCGACGGTGTGCCGGCACAGCATCACGGCATGCAGTTCGCGGCCGTGGCGGCGCAGCCAATCGGGGAGATCGCCATCGGCGGGATCGCACAGCACCTCGCAACCCAGGGCGCCGAGCTTGGCGATTTCGTCATGACTGGCACGGCCATCGTCGGGACGGAAGATCACGCTCCAGCCTTGCTCGTCGAGGATGCGCAGGATGGCCGTAAGGCGCAATGAGCCGGAGTCGCGAGTGGGGTCCGGCGTCATGGCGTCCACCACCAACACACGACCGCGCCGGCGCCAGCGGATGGATCGTTCCAGCGGCGTATCAGGCGACGGCTGGGCGGCCAGTTCGTCCTTCCACTTGTCGACGAACTTCGTCTGGTTGAGCCGTTGGTGGCGCTTCATGCCGCGGTCGAGATCGGTGCCTGCGCTGACGCCCTCGCAATGGATCACCGTGCTGGCCGGTTCGTAGTACACGCGCAGGCCGAGCCGGCGCACCGCAAATGCCAGGTCGGCATCCTCGTAGTAGGCCGGCGCGTAGCGCGCGTCGAAGCCGCCGGCGCGACGGAACACTTCGCGGCGGATCAGCAGCGAGGCGCCGGAGACGTAGTCGACCTCGCGGCGGCAACGGAACAGCGACACGTCGCGCGGTTCGAAACGGCCGGTGGTCCAGCAGGTTCCGTCGGCAAAGACCAGCCCGCCCGCTTCCTGCAGGCGGCCGTCTGGATAGACCAGCCGGCTGCCGGCGATGCCGCAGTCGTCGCGCTCGTCGAAGCAACGCAGCAGCGCGTCGAGCCAGCCGGACGTGACCTGGGTGTCGTTGTTGAGGAAGAGCAGGAATTCGCCGCGCGCCGCTGCCGCGCCGGCATTGCAGCTGCCCACAAAGCCGAGGTTTTCCACGTTGCGCAGCAGGTGCAGGCCGCCGATCTTTGCCAAGGTGGCGGCGCCGTCGTCGGGCGAGGCGTCGTCCACCACGATCACCTCGAACTGTGCCTGCGCACCGTGCTTCGCCAGCGAACGCAGGCAGGCCAAGGTGTAGGCGAGCTTGCCGTGCACCGGGATCACGATGGATACGCGCGGTGTGTCCGATACTGGCAAGCCGAACGGCGCGAATGGCTCGTCCAGCGGCAGCAGTTCCAGCGTGTCGTCGTGCTCGGGGCGCGACCGGAACTCCTGCCGCATGCGCGCCAGCGTGCCGCGCCAGCCGCGCAGCGCCAGGCTGGCGCGAGTACGTTGCGCAAGGTAGCTCAAGCGCCTCAATCGCCATGACAGCTTGCCGCTCAGCGGAGCACCCTCACAGATTCTGGTAATTCGGCCCCGAACCACCCTCCGGCGTCACCCAGGTGATGATCTCGTACGGATCCTTGATGTCGCAGGTCTTGCAGTGCACGCAGTTCGCGGCGTTGATCTGCAGGCGCTTGCCGTGCGGGGCGCTTTCGTCGGCCACCATCTCGTAGACGTTGGCGGGGCAGAAGCGGGTGCAGGGGTTGTCGTACTCCTCCACGCAGCGGGTGGCGCAGATGTCGGTGTCGGCCACGCGCAGGTGGATGGGCTGGTCTTCGTCGTGCTCGGTGGCGGCGAAGTAGACACCGGCGAGGCGGTCGCGCGGCGGCAGCTCGCGTTGCACGTAGTCGCGCTTGGGTTCTTCCTGCTGGCCGAGCTTGTGCAGGCTGGACCAGTCGGGCTTGTTCTTCAGCGTCCACGGCGAGCGGCCGCCGGTGACGGTTTCCCACGCGGCGTTGAGCATGCCGAACCACAGGCCCTTCTTGAAGGCGGGCTTGATGTTGCGCACCTTCTTCAGCTCGGCCATCGCCTCGGAGCCGCGCAGTTTCGCGTCGTAGCCTTCGGCCTTGAGCTCGCTGGCGGCGAGGTGTTCGGCGGCGAGCATGCCGCTGCGGATCGCCTGGTGGGTGCCCTTGATCTTGGGTACGTTGAGCAGGCCCGCGGTGTCGCCGATCAGCAGCGCGCCCGGCATCTCGCACTTCGGCAGCGACTGCCAGCCGCCGGTGACGATGGCGCGTGCGCCGGCGGAAAGAATGGTGCCGCCTTCCAGCAAGCCCTTCACGTGCGGGTGGTTCTTCCACTGCTGGAACGCTTCCCACGGCTGGTAGTTCGGGTCGGTGTAGTCCAGCCCGCTGACGTAGCCCAGCGCGATGCGGTCGTTGTCCAGGTGGTAGAGGAAGCTGCCGCCGTAGGTGTGGCTGTCGGCGGGCCAGCCGAAGCTGTGCACGATCTTGCCGGGCACGACGCGGCCGGCGGGCACCTGCCACAGCTCCTTGATGCCGATGGAGTAGCCCTGCGGGTCGCTGTCCTTGTCCAGCTTGAAGCGCTGGATCAGCTGCTTGGTGAGGCTTCCGCGCGCGCCTTCGGCGAGCACGGTGACCTTGGCCTTGATGTCGATGCCCTGGGTGTAGCCGGGCTTGTGCGAGCCGTCCTTCGCCACGCCCATGTCGCCGATGCGCACGCCGGCGACGGAGCCGTCCTCGTTGTAGACGACATCGGCAGCGGCGAAGCCGGGGAACACGTCCACGCCCAGCGCCTCGGCCTGCGGCGCCAGCCATGCGCACAGCGCGCCCAGCGAGACGATGAAGTTGCCGTGGTTGTGCATGCCCGGCGGCACCGGCAGCTTGCGGCCGCCGGTCTTCGTGAGCAGCCAGAATTCGTCCTCGCCGGCCGGCACGCAGATCGGCGGCGGGGCGTCGCGCCAGCCGGGCAGCAGCGCGTCCAGCGGAGCGGGCTCGATCACCGCGCCGGAGAGGATCTGCGCGCCGATGGTGGAGGCCTTCTCGATCACGCACACCGTGGTGTCGGGCTGCAGCTGCTTCAGGCGGATCGCGAACGACAGTCCGGCGGGGCCGGCGCCGACCACGACGACGTCGTATTCCATGGTTTCGCGTTCGCTCATGGCGGCTCCGGCAGGTCTGGGTGCGGTGTCGGCAAGCCGACACGGTCAATGCGCTATTGTCCGGTTTCGCGTGCTGCGCGGCAAACGGCTTGCGCAGGCTTCACGGGTGATGGCGATAATCCATCCACGCCTGTTTGAGGAGTGCGGCCAAGGATGGCCGCTTCTTGATCTTCGCGTTCATGGATGAACGCACATCTAAGGAATGCCGATGAGTTCGCTGCCGCCGATCACCGACCTGGACCTGCGCCGCGCTACCGTGTGCCAGTTGCTGCACTGGCTGGCCACGGGGCGCACCAACCCGCAGGCGCTGGCCGAGGCGACCCAGGAGGCGATCGAGCGCATCAATCCGCAGCTGAATGCCTATGTGGGCCTGAGCCCCGGCTTGCTGCAGGAACAGGCGCGCACGGCCGAGCATCGGCGCCGCGACGGCGTGATCGGCCGGCTCGACGGCATTCCGGTGGCGATCAAGGACAACCTCGACATCGCCGGCTGGCCCACGCGTGCCGGCCTGCCCGGGCGTGACCAGCCGGCGACGGACGACGCGCACGTGGTGGCACGGCTGCGCGCTTCGGGTGCGGTGCTGGTCGGCAAGACCAACATGGACGAGGGCGCGCTGGGCGCGGCCACGGACAATCCGCATTTCGGCCCCACCCACAACCCGTGGAAACCCGGCTACACCGCGGGCGGTTCCTCCGGCGGTGCGGCGGCCGTGGTGGCCGCGGGCCTGGCGGCGGCGGCGGTGGGTTCGGACAGCCTGGGTTCGATCCGCATTCCCGCCAGCTATTGCGGCGTCTACGCGCTCAAGCCCACCCACGGCGAGATCTCCGCGCGCGGCCTGGTGCCGGCGGCGCGGCGGCTCGATGCGGTGGGCCTGATCGCGCGCAGCGTGGCCGACCTCACCGTGCTGCTGCAGGTGCTGGCTGGCTACGACGCCGACGACGCGCGCTCGCGCCGCCGCCGCGTGGCGCTGGCGCTGCCGGACTGGGAGCCGGGCAAGCTGCGCACCGGCCTGTTGCCGGATTTGGCCGCGGTGGGCGTGCAGGCCGAGGTGGCGGCGCTGTTCGAGTCGACGGTGGCGAAGCTTGCCCATGCGCTGGGCGAGCGCCGCACGGTGGATTTCGCCGACTGGGACTTCGCGCGCACCCGCCGCGCCGGCCTGCTGCTGATGGAGGCCGAGATGCTGGGCACTTTCGCCGAGGATCTCGCCGATGCCGCGCATCCGGTGTCGCCGCGTTTCCGCGACATGCTGGGCTACGCCGCGCGCAAGAGCGCGGCGGACTACGCGAAGGCCGACCGCGTGCTGGACGCGGCCACGTTGAAGATGCGCCGGCTGTTCGCGCAGATCGACGTGCTGGTGTTGCCCACCACGCCTTGCGGCGCCTTCCCGCTGGGCGGCGCGGAGCCGGACAACCACGCCGACCTCACCAGTTTCGCCAGCCTCGCCGGCTGCCCCGCGGTGAGCATTCCGATGGGTACGCTGTCGAACGGCCTGCCGGTGGGGCTGCAACTGGTGGGCGGGCGCGGTTCGGACCTGCGCCTGCTGGAACTGGCGGCGGTGTGCGCGGCTACGCTGGATGCCGACCCGGTTTATCCCGCGATCGCCTGATACTCGGGCATGCGTTTCCGTAGGAGCGCACCCTGTGCGCGATGGCTCTGGTGTTTGATCGAAGCCAAAAGCACTCGCGCACAGGGTGCGCTCCTACGGGCGGTGCTTTGGCGCCATATGCCATCGGGTGCATTTTCCCGGCGGCGCGGTTGTTTGGGCAATCGGCGATGCTCGCGTAGGATGCCTGTCCGGCTCGGCCTGCGGCCGGCCTTGCTCCGTTTCCGAAGTTGGCAGTCCATGAATACACGTCTCGCCCCTCGTACCGACCACCTCGACGAGCTCGAAGCCGAGAGCATCCACATCTTCCGCGAGGTCGCGGCCAGTTTCCGCAAGCCGGTGATGCTGTATTCCATCGGCAAGGATTCCTCGGTGCTGCTGCACCTGCTGCGCAAGGCGTTTTATCCGGCGAAACCGCCGCTGCCGCTGCTGCACGTGGATACCACCTGGAAGTTCCGCGAGATGATCGCGTTCCGCGACCGGGTGGCCGCCGCCGGCGATGTCGAGGTACTGGTGCACGTCAACCAGGAGGGCGTGCGCCAGGGCATCTCGCCGCTCACCCACGGCGCCACCGTGCATACCGACGTGATGAAGACCCAGGCGCTGAAGCAGGCGCTGGACCAGTACCGGTTCGATGCGGCCATCGGCGGCGCCCGCCGCGACGAGGAGAAGTCTCGCGCGAAGGAGCGCGTGTTCTCGTTCCGCAACGCGCAGCACCGCTGGGATCCGAAACACCAGCGCCCCGAGTTCTGGCACACCTACAACACGCAGATCCGCAAGGGCGAGAGCGTGCGCGTGTTCCCCATCTCCAACTGGACCGAGATGGACGTGTGGCAGTACATCCGCCGCGAGGCCATCCCGGTGGTGCCGTTGTACTTCGCCAAGCCGCGCCCGGTGGTGGCGCGCGACGGCGCGCTGATCATGGTGGACGACGAGCGCTTCACCCTGCGCGAAGGCGAAAGGATCGAGACGCGCATGGTGCGCTTCCGCACCCTGGGCTGCTACCCGCTCACCGGTGCGGTGGAGTCCGGCGCTGCCACGCTGGACGAGATCATCCGGGAGATGGCCGACTCGAAGAGTTCCGAGCGTCAGGGGCGGGTGATCGACCAGGATCCCTCGGCCTCGATGGAGCGCAAGAAGCAGGAGGGCTACTTCTGATGGATGCCGTGATCGCACCCACCACTGGCCAGGGCCTGCTGCGCTTCATCACCTGCGGCAGCGTGGACGACGGCAAGAGCACCCTGCTCGGCCGCCTGCTGTACGACGCCGGCATGGTGCCGGAAGACCAGCTCGCCGCGCTGGCGCGCGACAGCCGCAAGCTGCACGCCGAGGCGGGCGACGCGCTGGACTTTGCCCTGCTCACCGACGGCCTCGACGCCGAGCGCGAGCAGGGCATCACCATCGACGTGGCCTACCGCTATTTCCACACCGCGCGGCGCAGCTTCATCGTGGCCGACTGCCCCGGCCACGAGCAGTACACGCGCAACATGGCCACCGGCGCTTCAAATGCCGAATTGGCGGTGGTGCTGGTGGACGCGCGCAAGGGTCTGCTGCCGCAGACGCGGCGGCACTCCTATATATGCAGCCTGCTCGGCATCCGCCAGGTGGTGCTGGCGGTGAACAAGATGGACCTGGTGGGCTGCGACGAGCAGGTCTACCGGGAGATCGCCGAGGCCTACCGCACGCTGGCGCAGACGCTGGGCATCGCCAGGGTCGACTGCCTGCCGGTGATCGCGCCCGGCGGCGACAACGTGGGCGCGCGTTCCACGCGCCTGTCCTGGTACCAGGGTCCGACCTTGCTGGAGCTGCTGGAAGCAGCCGACGCCGCGCCCGTCCGCGCCGCCGACTTCCGCATGCCGGTGCAGTGGGTGAACCGGCCCGACCAGGGTTTCCGCGGCTACGCCGGCACGATCTGCGGCGGCCGTGTCGCCAAGGGCGACGAGGTGGTGGTGCAGCCTGGCGTGACGCGCGCGCGCATCGAGCGCATCGTCACCGCCGATGGCGATCTCGACAGCGCGGGCGAAGGCCAGGCGGTGACCCTGTGCCTGGACCGCGAGCTGGACGCCAGCCGCGGCGACGTGATCGCCGACGCGCTGCGCCCCGCGCCCGTGGCCGACCAGTTCGCCTGCCACCTGGTGTGGCTGGGCGACAACGCGCTGCTGCCCAACCGCACCTACTGGCTGAAGATCGGCACGCGCACGGTCAACGCGCGGGTGATGTCGATCAAGCACAAGGTGGACGTCAACACGCAGGCGAAGCTGGCGGCGCGCCACCTCGCGCTCAACGAGGTGGGCTATTGCACGGTGGGCCTGGACGAGGCGATCGCGTTCGAGTCCTACGCCACCAACCGCACCCTGGGCGGCTTCATCCTGATCGACCGCCAGAGCAACGCCACCGTGGCCTGCGGCATGCTGGACTTCGCGCTGGGCCGCTCGGCCAACGTGCACTGGCAGCACGTGGACGTGGACAAGCTGGTGCGCGGCGCCGGCATGGGCCAGCGGCCGCTGTGCCTGTGGTTCACCGGCCTCTCCGGCGCGGGCAAGTCCACCATCGCGAACCTGGTGGAGAAGCGCCTGCACGCGCTGGGCCACCATACCTATCTGCTGGATGGCGACAACGTGCGTCACGGCATCAACAAGGACCTGGGCTTCACCCCCGAGGACCGCGTGGAGAACATCCGCCGCATCGGCGAGGTGGCGCACCTGATGGTGGACGCGGGCCTGATCGTGCTGGTCAGTGCGATCTCGCCCTACCGCAGCGAGCGGCGTTCGGTACGCGAGCTGTTCGACGAGGGCGAGTTCGTCGAGGTGTTCGTGGACACGCCGCTGGCGGAATGCGAACAGCGCGACCCCAAGGGCCTGTACCGCAAGGCGCGCGCCGGCGAGATCCGCAACTTCACCGGCATCGACGCGCCCTACGAAGCCCCCGAGGCGCCCGAGGTACATCTGCACACGGCGGGCGAGCGCGCCGAGCGGCTGGCCGAGCAGCTGGCTACCCAGTTGCTGGAACGCATCGGCTTGCCGGTGCACGGCGACAATATCGCCTGATTGATGGGTAGGAGCGCACCCTGTGCGCGAATGTTTTTGCTCCGATCAGCACCAGAGCATTCGCGCACAGGGTGCGCTCCTACAACGAGGTTCTGGGCGATGAGCGGCTGGCATGACCTCCGGCTTCCCGATGCCGACGTGGCGTTGTGGCCACAGTGGCTGGATGCCGGCGAGGCGGATGCGCTGTTCGCCGAACTGCAGCAAGCCATCGCCTGGGAGACCCATCGCATCCGCCTGTTCGGCCGCGAGCTCGAATCGCCACGGCTGAGCTGCTGGATCGGCGATCCCGATGCCGCCTACACCTATTCGCGCACCCGCTTCGAACCGCGGCCGTGGCCGTCGGCGCTGGCCGCCTTGCGCGGGCGCGTCGAACAGGCCTGCGCTGCGCGCTTCAACAGCGTGCTGGCGAACCTGTATCGCGATGGCCAGGACTCGATGGGCTGGCACGGCGACGACGAGTCCGAACTGGGCGCGCGGCCGGTGATCGCCTCGCTGAGCCTGGGCGCCGAGCGGCGCTTCCGCTTCCGCCGCCGCCGTGCGCGCGGCGAACCGGTACAGCCCGGCGACACCTCTGAACTGGTACTGCCGCACGGCAGCCTGCTGCGCATGGCCGGCGACACCCAGCACCTGTACCGGCACGACCTGCCGCGTGTGCGTGGACTCGCAGCACCGCGCATCAACCTCACCTTTCGTCAGATCGATACGTCGGCGCATTGAGCGGCTTGGAAAGGCGTGCACCGGCAGGGGATAATGGCCGTCTCCCATCCCCGCAAGGCGCTCCCGCGATGACCGAGAAGACCGTACTCAACGCCACCCATCGTGCGCTGGGTGCGCGCATGGTCGACTTCGGCGGCTGGGACATGCCGATCAACTACGGCTCGCAGATCGAGGAACACCATGCGGTGCGACGCGACGCCGGCATGTTCGACGTCTCGCACATGACCGTGGTCGACCTGCACGGCGCGAAAGCGAAGGATTTCCTGCGCCACCTGCTGGCCAACAGCGTGGACAAGCTGAAAGCGCACGGCAAGGCGCTGTACTCGTGCATGCTCAACGAGCAGGGTGGGGTAATCGACGACCTGATCGTGTACTTCCTCGGCGACGAGTTCTACCGGCTGGTGGTGAACGCTGCCACCCGTGCCAAGGACCTGACATGGATCGAAAAGCAGGCGAGGGCCTACGGCGTCGAAGTGAGGGAGCGGCCCGAGTTCGCGATGATCGCGGTGCAGGGCCCCAACGCCCGCGCCAAGGTGCTCGCCCTGCTGCACGAGGTGGACCGCCCGCGCATCGAGAAGCTCGGCAAGTTCGCCGCCGCCGCCGCGCAGGGGCCGCACGGCATGCCGCTGTTCGTGGCGCGCACCGGCTACACCGGCGAAGACGGTTTCGAGATCATCGTGCCGGGCGAACACGCCGTGGCGCTGTGGGAGGCGCTGGCCGCCGCCGGCGTGAAGCCGGCGGGCCTGGGCGCGCGCGACACGCTGCGCTTGGAAGCCGGCATGAACCTCTATGGCCAGGACATGGACGAGACCGTCTCGCCGTGGGAGGCGAACCTCGGCTGGACCATCGCGCTGGACGAAGGCCGCGACTTCATCGGCCGCGCCGCGCTGGAAAAACAGAAGGCCGCCGGCGTGCCGCGCGTGATGGTGGGCCTGGTGCTGGACGACAAGGGCGTGCTGCGCCACGGCCAGAAGGTGCTCACCGCGAACGGCGAGGGCGAAATCCTCTCCGGCAGTTTCGCCCCCACGCTGGAGAAGGCCGTGGCGTTCGCGCGCATCCCTGCCGGCGAGCCCGGCGCGGTGCGCGTCGACATCCGCGGCCGCGAGCTGCCGGTGCGCCTGGTGAAATACCCGTTCGTGCGCGACGGCAAGCCCTGCGAAGGCATCTGAGCCGCTCTTTCCCGAGAGCTTCTTGCGGCTAGAATGGCCGCCTGTCCCCTGACCCGAAACTGGACCCGACCATGAGCGAGATCCCCGGCGACCTGAAGTTCAACAAATCCCACGAGTGGGCCCGCGTCGAGGACGGCGGCCTGGTGCGCGTGGGCATCTCCGACCATGCCCAGGGCCAGCTCGGCGACCTGGTCTACGTCGAGCTGCCGGAAATCGGCGCCAGCGTTACGGCCGGCAACGGCGCCGCGGTGGTGGAATCGGTGAAGGCCGCCTCGGACATCTACTCGCCGGTGTCCGGCGAGGTGGTCGAGGTCAACGAGGCGCTCAACGACAAGCCCGAGACGATCAACGAGGACGCCTACGGCGAAGGCTGGATCTTCGCCGTGCGCATCAGCGACCGCGCCGAGCTGGACCAGCTGCTCGACGCCAGCGCCTACGAGGAACTGATCGAGAACGAGGACCACTGAGTCCCCTCGTTTCCGTGTGGATCGACGACGGCCGCCTTGCGCGGCCGTCGTCGTTTCCGGCATCCGCGGCGTGTCGTGGCGGCCTCGCAAATGGACGGCCGTTTGCGGAAGCGATGCGGTTCGCCGGAAGCGCCGGAGGCTGGACGATGGTCGTGTCCGGCGTGCTCATCGGCGTCGCCGGAGCGGACGGGTCCGGCCGTTGCCGTCGCCGCGGCGAGGTGCCGAAGTCGGCTGTTCGTTGCCCGCGACGGCGGCAAATCGTTCCGGCGCCGACCGGTTCGCGAAGAATCCGGTCGCGTCCCGTTCATCTCCCCGGGGCGCCGTCATCCGGTGTGCGAGGCGCGGATCGGTGCGTGGAGACGATGGCGTTCCGCATTCCCTGCGCGATGCATGCGGCAAACGGGAAAGCCCTTGTTTCAAGCGCTTTTCAACATGCCATGAAGAATTCATCGAAATATCGTTTGGATGTATGGATGTCCAAACGTGAATTGCCGCGATGCCGGAATGATGGTGCCGCCTGCGCCGGCGGCATCCGCCCCTTGGCGAAACGGATTGATTTGCCGACCAAAATCCATTGACAGCTGAAATCTTACGGAATAGCTTTCGCCCAAGTTCACGGGGAACGGCAACATGGCATCACCGAAATACATCACGCCTTACATAGAGCACGGTGAGAAGGCGAATGCGGTACGCAAGATCACCGTTTCGATTCCGCTCCATGTATTGCGTACGCTGTCCGACCTGCGCACCGAACGTCAGGTGAAGAATCTGAGGCACGCCACCAACAGCGATTTGCTGGTCGAGGCGTTCCTCCATGCTTTTACTGGGCAACCACTGCCAACCGATGAGGAGCTGAGACGAACCATGGCCACTGCCAAGAAATCCGCTGCAAAGAAGCCGGCTGCCAAGAAGGCCGCCAAGAAGACCACTGCCAAGAAGACCGCCGCCAAGAAGCCGGCCGTCAAGAAGGCTGCTGCGAAGAAGACCGCCCGCAAGCCGGCGGCGAAGAAGGCTGCCGCCAAGAAGCCGGCGGCTGCGAAGAAGACCACGGCGAAGAAGGTCGCCAGGAAGCCGGCGGCGAAGAAGGCCGCTGCCAAGAAGCCTGCCGCCGCCAAGGTGGTGAAGGCCGTCAAGACCAGCAAGACCAGCAAGACCGCCAAGAAGTAAGCACTACAACAACAGGCATCATCGATTTGTCTCCCCGCGGTGCCCAGCGCGGGGAGATCGATTCGGAAACTTCGTCCCGGCCCTGCCGGGACGTTTCGTTTATAGGAGTGCGGCCATGGATGGCCGCCCGTTTGATTCTCGCGATCAGGGACGATCGCAAGGATTGAGCCTGCGGCCATGGGCCGCCCGTTTGACTCCCGCGATCAGGGGCGGTTGCAAGGATAGGCGCCGCGAGCCGTCGGGCCGTTCCATGCCCCCGCCAGCACGACCCCCGCCACGCCGCCGCGGAACGCATCACGGCTTGCGACGAAAGTCCGTGCGATTTGCCCGCCCGGCACAATGCGGTTACCTTTCCCACATCCGCGCCGCGGCGTAGTCAGGGGACTCGCCGCTCCTGGATACACAGGGGGAAAAAGCGCGGGTATCTGTCGACACTCGGTGAGAGACCATGGATACCCGATATACACACATCGCGCACCGCCGCGTGCGCGGGGCCGTCCGGCCCGTTGCGATCGCCATCATTGCCATCGTCGCTGCGCTTGCCGCCGCGGCATGGCTGCTGATCGTCCGTCCCTACCAGCAGCAGATGCGACTGGACAACGGCGGCGTGCCCGCCGTGACGGCAGTCGGGAAGACTCCGACCGAAGCCGCGCCCGCCAACGTGCAGGCGATGGACGTCAACCAGCTGCTGACCGAAGCCAGCAAGGCCCTGAAGGACCAGCGCCTGCTGGCGCCGGCGGGCAACAACGCGTTCGAGTTCTACCTGCGCGTGCTGGCCAAGCAGCCGGGCAACCCGGTGGCGACCAGCGCCCTCCGCGAGACCTTCCCGTATGCCGCATCGGACGCCGAACAGGCGGTCAATTCGCGCGACCTCAACGAGGCGCAGCGCGAGATCGACCTGCTGGCCAAGGCCGATCCGGCGAACTACACGCTGACCATTCTGCGTTCCAAGCTCGATGCGCAGCGCAAGCTGGCCAGCCAGCAGCAACAGCAGGCGCAGGACCAGCAGAAGGCGGCGCAGCTCGCCGCGCAGAAGGCCGCCACCGAGAAGCAGGAAGCCGCGAAGCAGGCCGAGCAGCAGCAGGCGCAGCTGGCCGCCGAGCAGGCCAAGGCGAAACAGCAGCGGGTCGAGCAGCAGCAGCAAGCCGCGACGCAGGAGAAGGCGCCAGCCGCGGCGAGCGCAGTCGCCGCAGCCGAGAGCAGCGACGCGGTGCTACTGAAGGGTGCGAACCCGAACTATCCCACCGCGGCCCTGCGTGCGGGCCAGAGCGGCTGGGTGGTGGTCGGCTTCACGATCACGCCGGAAGGCCGCACCTCGGACGTGCACGTGGTCGATGCGCAGCCGCGCCACGTGTTCGACCGCGCCGCGATGGAGGCGGTGAACCGCTATCGCTTCAAGCCGGCGATGCGTGGCGGCACCGCGGTGGCGAGCACCAAGCAGCAGAAGATCGAGTTCAGTACCGGACGCTGATCGGTACGCCGCTCACGCGGGCGAAACGGCGCATGCATGCATGCGCCGTTTTCGTGTGGACGGGCCGATGGCGGCCGGCTCAGTGGCGGCGGCGCGATCGTGCCTTGCGCACGGACTTGGCCTTGATCGGCGCCGCCTTGGCCGGCTCGGGGCTTTCCACCCCTGCCCAGTCCACGTGGGGCAGGCCGAGCAGGCTGTCGAACACCATCGGCATCAGCCCGCTGGGCATTGCGCCGGCGGAGTTCCACAAGGTGACCACGCCCGCGTGGTACTTCGGGAAGAAGCCGATCATGGTGCGGTAACCGGCCACCGCGCCGGCATGGTAGATCAGCGTCTCGCCGCCGTAGGTGTAGACGCGCCAGCCCAGCGCGTAGTGGGCAGCGCTGAGTCGTGCGCGCCGCCATGGCGTGGCGCGCAGTTCGGTCGGGGTGTTCACGGCGGGGGCGTGCAGCACGTCGAGCAGGCCGGTGGGCAACACGTCCTGGCGGCCGCCCATCTGCGCGATCAGCCATTGCTCCATGTCGCGGATACTGGCGTTGACGCCCGCGGCCGGCGCCACGCGGTAATAGGTCTCGTTGGGCTCGAACGGAATCCAGCCATGGTTCCGGCCGGGGCGATGCGGGTGCGCCCAGCTCTTGCTGGACTCCAGCCCGGAGCGGCCGTAGCTGGCGGTCTGCATGTCCAGCGGGTGGAACAGCCGCTGGTCGACGAGGCGATCGAAGAAGTTGCCGGTGCGCGCGAACAGCACGTCGCCGATCATGCTGAAGGCCACATTCTGGTAGCCGTAGCACTGGCCCGCGGGACAGGTGACGTCCACTTCGTCCAGCTTGCGCACCAGCTCCTGGTAGGACTCGTCGCCTTCGAGCAGGTTGTCGTAGGTGTTGTGCGGCAGGCCCAGCCGCTGGCCGAGGATGTCGGCCACGGTGGCCTGGTCGGCGGACTGCATGTCCTTGAGCTTGAAGTAGGGCAGCACGTCGACCAGCTTCATGTCCCAGCGCAGCTTGCCGCTGTCCACCAGCAGGCCGGTGACCGCGGTGGCGAAGGCCTTGGAGAGCGAGGCCAGCCGGAACACGGTGGTGGGCGTCACCGGTGTCTGGCTGGCGGCGTCGGCATAACCCAGGGTGTGCTCGAACACCACCTTGTCGTCGATCACCACCGCCGTGGCCAGGCCGGCAGCCCCGTGGCGCGCGTCGAGTTCGTCCAGCCAGCGCTGGTAGTCGGCAAGCGTGGCCTTGATGCGTGCGGGCGGCAGTTCGGCTGAGGCGATGTGCGCGCTGGCCGGTGGCAGGTTGCCGCCGGTGTCGGCTGGCGCCGCGTGGAGGCCGATGCAGGCCAGCGCAAGTGCGCAGGCAAGGGAGTGGCGCAGATGTCGATGCCGCATGTTCTTCGCAGATCGGACCGGCGCGAATCGGCGCCGGTGGTGGAGGGCGTGCCGAGGGTGGGAGGCGTCGCCGGGGAAGTCGTCCTTCGATTCTCCGGCACTTTGCGCATGCCGACAACGTGCGCTGCCTTGAGGCCAACCGGGATCCGGCCAAGCGCGGCGATTCCGGTTGGCGGGCTTGGCGACGCCGGGCGGGTTGCCGCGAACGCGTGCTAGCCTTTCCGCATCCTGGCTTGTCCCCGCTGCTGGATGTTCCCGTGAGCTCGATCCGTGCCGTTGCGGCAGACGATGGCGCCAAGCCGCTGTGGTCCGCGCTGGCGTTCTTCTTCGTGATGACGTCGTACTACATCATCCGGCCGGTGCGCGACCAGTTGATCGGCGCGGTGGGATCGCAATCGCTGCCCTTGTTCTACGGCGTGGTGTTCGTGGCGATGCTGCTGCTGACGCCGCTGTTCGGCGCATTGGTGGCGCGGTTTCCGCGGCGGCTGCTGCTGGGCTGGAGCTACAGCTTCTTCATCGTCTGCCTGCTGGCCTTCGTGCCGGCGTTCGTGGCGCAGGACCGCATCGGTGCGCGCGAACTGGGTGTGGTGTTCTTCGTCTGGGGCAGCGTGTTCAACCTGTTCGTGGTGTCGCTGTTCTGGAGCGTCATGGCCGACATTTTCAGCAGCGGCCGGGCGCGCCGGGTGTTCTCGCTGATCGCCCTGGGCGGCATGGCCGGGGCGATCTTCGGCCCGCTGGTGACCAAGCTGCTGGTGCATCTGATCGGCGTGGCGCCGCTGCTGCTGGTCTCGGCGCTGGCGCTGGGCGTCGCGTTGGCGCTGTTGCTGGGCGTGTCCGCGCAGCACGAACTGGCGCGGCCGGGGCAGCAGGCCGGCGCGGCGATCGGCGGCTCGCTGTGGGCCGGCGCCAAGGAGCTGTGGACGCGACCGTTCCTGCGCTACATGGCGCTCTTGATGCTGTTTGGCGACGGCATCGGCACGCTGGCCTACGCGCTGGTGGCCGATTACGCGAAGCTGCACTTCGCCGGCGCGGTGGCGCGCACCGCGTTCTACAACGATCTCGACCTTGCCACCAACACGCTCGGCGCGCTGCTGCAGTTGACGCTGACCCGTTGGCTGTTGATCCGCCGCGGCGCGGGCTGGGCGCTGGTGCTGCCCGCACTGGTGAACGTGGCGTTGCTGCTGATGGTGGCGATCGGCGGCCACGGCGCCGTGGTGATCTCCGGTTACGCCGTGTCGCTGCTGGCGATCATGATGGCGACCACGCGTGGCTTCGCGTACGGCATGACCAAGCCGGCGGTGGATGCGCTGTACACGCGAGTGCCGCGCGAGACGCGCTACAAGGGCAAGAACTTCGTGGAGACCGCCGTATGGCGCTTCGGCGACCTGGCGGTGACCAGCGCGGTGAGCGGCCTGCGCATGCTGGGCGTGGGCGTCACCGGCTTGGCGCTTGCGGGCACAGGGGTGGCGGTGCTGGCGACCTGGGTGTCGCGCCGGGCGGGCTGGTCGCCCGACCTGGCGCCGGACGAACCGGCGACGCGGAGCAAGGCCACGGCATCGGCCTGATGCGTGCTTGCGCTATGCCGTCCGGCGGGCGCGATTCACCCGGTGATGTAGCGCTCCAGATGCTCGATCTGCTCGGCCTGGGCGTCGATCACCGCCTTCACCAGGTCGCCGATCGAGATGACGCCCACCACCTTGCCGCCTTCGAGCACCGGCAGGTGGCGCACACGGCTGTCGGTGCACAGGCGCATGCAATCGAGCACGTCGGTCTGCGGTCCCACCGTGAGCGGGTCGGCGCGCATGATGTCGGTGACGGCGGTCTGTGCCGAGGAGCGGCCTTGCAGGATCACCTTGCGCGCGTAGTCGCGTTCGGACACCACGCCCACCAGCTGTTCGCCGCGCATCACCAGCAGGGCGCCGATGCGGTGTTCGGCCATCCGCTTGATCGCCTCCAGCACGGGGGCGTCCGGCGCGATGGTGTAGATGCTGCCATCCTTGCCTTCCAGCAGATGCCTGACCTGACGCATGTCCGGACTCCGGTTGAACCCGTGGATGGGGCGGAACCAGTCTAGCGCCGGCGCCAGCGGCGGGTGTAGCCGCATCGTGAAGCGCCGTTCTGAAAAGTGCGGCCAGGGATGGCCGCTCGTTTGATTCCCGCGATCATGGATGATCGCAAAAGCCGAGCCAAAGTGCGGCCAGAGGCGGCCGCCCGTCCGACTTTCGCGACCTGGACGATCGCAAAGGCCACGCTTTCAGCGGCGGCTATCGATGTAGGCCGGCCCGCCGAGCTGGCGCATCTGCCGCTCGATCCAGGCCGCACGGCGCAGCACGTAGGCGCTGGGGCGGTCGGCGTGCAGGCGCCGCGGGCTGGGCAGCACCGCGGCCAGCCGCGCCGCCTGCGCCGGCGCGAGGCGCGCGGGCGGCACGTGGAAATAGATCTCGCTGGCCGCGCCCACGCCGTAGATGCCGTCGCCCAGCTCGGCGATGTTCATGTACACCTCGAGGATGCGCCGCTTCGGCCAGGTCAGCTCGATCAGCACGGTGAAGTACGCCTCCAGCCCCTTGCGCACGAAGCTGCGACCGTTCCACAGGAACAGGTTCTTCGCGGTCTGCTGGCTGATCGTGCTGGCGCCGCGCAGGCGCGCGCCGTCGTCGGCCGCGTCGATCGCCTCGTGGATGGAGTCGAAGTCGAAGCCGTGGTGGAAAGGGAATTTCTGGTCCTCGCCGGCCACCATCGCCAGCGGCGCCCACGGCGACACCCGCGACCACGGCACCCAGTGCTGGCGCAGGCGGAAGTCATGCTCGCCGTGTACCCATGCGCCGACGTGCCGCTCCAGCATCACCGCCGAGGTGACCGGCGGCACGAAGCGCAGCACCAGCACCGCGAACCAGGTGAGCACAACCCAGGCCAACGCGGCGAACGCGATCCAGCGCAGCAGGCGACGAAAGGATGGGCGACGGAACATGGCGGATGGCTGGCGGAAATCCGCGGCAGTATAGAGGCGGCCATTGCGCGGGCGGGGTTCGCCCCCATCTGGCGACGATAGTCTTGCGAGGTGATGCGTGGAAACCGTACTGGTCGAAGATGTGCTGCACCGCTTCCTGCTCGAACGCGCCGGCGTGCGCGGTGCGCTGGTGCGGCTGGGGCCGGCATGGCGCGAAGTGGCCGGCCGTGCCGACTATCCCGCCGAGGTGCGCGAGTTGCTCGGCGAGGCACTGGCGGCCAGCGCGTTGCTGACCGCCAACATCAAGCTCGACGGCGAGCTGTCGGTGCAGTTGAAGAGCACGGGCGCGCTGCGCCTGCTGTTCGCCGAATGCACCGACCAGGGCCGTCTGCGCGGCCTGGCGCGCTGGGAGCAGCCGCTGCCGCAGCCGTTGTCGCTCGATGCGCTGCCGCAGGCGGTGATGGCGATCACCATCGGCAACGTGGAGCGCGGCCGGCGCTACCAGGGCCTGGTGGAGCTGCGTGCGGCGGACCTGGCCGGCGTGCTGGAAAACTACTTCGCCCAGTCCGAGCAGTTGCCCGCTCGGCTGGTGCTGGCCGCCGACGGCGAGCACGCGGTGGGCCTGATGCTGCAGAAGCTGCCCGACGAAGGCGGTCGCGCCGCGGCGCAGGACGAGGATGCATGGACGCGGGTGATGCATCTCACCGCCACGCTGGGCGCAGCCGAAATGCTGGCCACCGCTCCGGAGCAGCTGCTGTACCGCCTGTACCACGAGGAATCCGTGCGCCTGTTCGAGCCGCGGCCGCTGGCGTTCGGCTGCAGCTGTAGCCGCGAGCGCGTGGCGGCGATGCTGCGTTCGCTGGGCCGCGACGAGGTGGAGGAGACGCTGGACGCGCAGGATGGGCAGATCGAGGTGAACTGCGAGTTCTGCGCGCAGCGCTACCAGTTCGACCGCGTCGACGCGGAGCACCTGTTGCGCGACGCCGGCGGGGCAGGGGTATCCGGCACGGCATGAACGCGCCGTAGGAGCGCACCCTGTGCGCGAAGCTTTGGTGCTGATTGGAGCAAAAGCATTCGCGCACAGGGTGCGCTCCTACGGCAACCGATGCTCCGGGCGCAGCCAGTATTCGGCGGTCTGCGCCTGCGCGAACAGGAAGCCCTGGCCGTAGCGGCAGCCCACGTCGAGCAGGGCCTGCCGTTGCGCGACTTCCTCGATGCCCTCGGCGATCACCTGCATGCCCAGCGAGTCGGCCAGCACCTGGATCGCGCGGATCACCGCCGTGCCCTGGTCCTTGCGTTCGTCGCCGAGCTCGGTGACGAAGGAGCGGTCGATCTTCAGTGTGTCGAACGGGTACTGGTGCAGGTAGCTCAGCGAGGAGTAGCCGGTGCCGAAGTCGTCCAGCGCAATGCCCACGCCCTGGTGGCGCAGGTTCTGCAGCATCTGCTTCACCTGGGTGGGATTGTCGAGAAGGGTGCGCTCGATCACCTCTATGCGGATGCTGGACGGCGGCACGCGATGCCTTTCCAGCAGCGCCAGCAGGCGGGCGTCGAAGTCGGCGTAGCGGAAATGCAGGCCGGAGACGTTGATGCTGATGGTGCCCTTGGTGCCGACCAGTTGCGTGGCCTGGGCGCAGGCCTGCTCGAAGATCTGCCAGTCGATCGCCTCGGCGCAGCCGGTCTCTTCGGCGATCAGCAGGAAATCCTGCGGCAGCAGCAGTCCGCGCTCGGGGTGGTTCCAGCGCAGCAGCGCCTCGTAGCCGGCGACGCGGCCGTCGACCAGGGAGACGATCGGCTGGTAGAACGGCACGAACTCGCGGCGGGTCAGCGCATGGCGCAGATCGCTTTCCATGCGCAGCAGCGACAGCGCTTCGCGGCGCAGGCGGTCGTCGAACAGCGAGGCGCGATGGCGACCGCCGTCCTTGGCGTGGTACATCGCCGAATCGGCGTCGCGCAGCAGCTCCTCGGGCTGGCGGTAGTGCACGCCAGCCATCGCGATGCCGATCGAGGCGGAGGTGAAGATCTCGCGCGCGCCCAGCCGGAACGGCGTCTGCAGCTCGTTCAGCACATGCTCGGCGATGCGCCGCGCGGCATCGGCATCGGACACGTGCTCCAGCAGCACGGCGAACTCGTCGCCGCCGAGGCGCGCCACCACGTCGCGGGTCTTCAGGCAGGCGCGGATGCGGCCGCCGACCTGGAACAGCAGGTCGTCGCCGACCAGGTGGCCGACCGAGTCGTTGATCACCTTGAAGCGGTCGAGGTCGATGAACAGCACCGCGAATTGTTCTTCCGGATGCGCCTGGTAGCGCTGCATCGCCTGTTCCAGGCGCTGCAGCAGCAGGGTGCGGTTGGGCAACCCGGTGAGCGAGTCGTGCAGGGTCTCGTATTTCAGCCGGCGCTCGATGCGCTCGCGCTCGGCGATCTGCTCGCGCAGATCGCGGTTGGCCAGACCCAGCGCGCGGGTACGCTCCACCACGCGTCGCTCGAGGCTGGCGTAGGCCTGTTTCAGCGTGGCGTCGGCATGCTTGCGCTGCAGCGCGTTGGCGACGTGATAGCTGACGAAGGTGAGCAGCTCCTGGTCGCGCTCGGTATAAGTGTGTTCGGGCGAGTAGCTCTGCACCGCGAGCACGCCGCGCACCTGGTCGCCCCAGATCAGCGGCACGCCGAGCCAGCACACCGAGCGCGAACCGAAACGGGTGATCTCGCCGCTGGCGCACAGGCGGTCGATCGTCGCCGCGTCGGCCAGCAGCGGCCGGCCGGTGCGTTGCACGTATTCGGTGGCGCCGGTGCCGTGGCTGCGCGCCGGGCGGTCGCTGTCCACCTCGTCCACCGAGTAGGGGAAGGTGATCAGCTGGTTCTCCTCGTCGCCCAGCGCGATGTAGAAGTTGCGCGCGTACAGCAGGCCGCCGATCACGCGATGCACGGCCGGGTAGAAATCCTCCAGACTGTCGGTGGTGCTGGCCAGTTCGGCGATGCGGAACAGCGCCGCCTGCAGCCGCTCGCCGCGCTGGCGCTGCAATACCTGCTGGCGCAGCACGCGGTTCGCCTCGCGCAGCGCGGTGGTGCGGTCGGCGACCCGGCGTTCCAGTTCCACGTGGGCGCTGCGCCGCTCGATCGTGGTCTGCACGTGCTGGGCCACGTAGCTCAGCAGGTCGAGGTCATGCCGGGTGTAACGCACGTTGCTGCGATAGCTCTGCACCACGATGCAGCCGACGACCTGGCCCGCGCGAAACAGCGGCACGCCGATGCAGTGCTCGCAGCGCGGGCCGTGCAGCTGGAACTGGCCACCGAGTTCCTGCGCCAGTTCCTCGGCGGCGCCGAACAGCGGGCGCCCATGGCGCAGCAGGTTCCAGGTGATGCCATGCAGCAGTTCGTGCAGCGGAACGCTGCGCCCGGGAGGCGGCGGATCGGTGTCGAGGGTGTCGACGTAGTACGGAAAGCGCACGCTGTCGCTGGCCGGGTCGTACAGCGCGATGTAGAAGTTCTCCGCGTACATCAGGCTGCTGACGATGGTGTGCAGCGAGCGCATCAGCGCGGGCATGTCGTGTTCGGCGCTGGCCTGCTCGGCGATCGCGTAAAGCGCGCGCTGCAGGCGCTCGGCCAGTGCCAGCCGCGAGATCGCCTCGTACAGCCGGCTGGATTCGGCCAGCTGGCGCAGGCGGGTGTCGGCGAGCCGGCCCAGCCAGGCCAGCTTTTCGCGCAGGGCCTCGGCCACCGGTTCGTCGCGGCTCAGCGTAAGCACGTGCTGGCGCTGGGTATCCTCCGCCAGATCGAAGCGCCAGCCGGCAGAATGCGTGTCCTGGGCCTCCGGCGCCCGCCAGTGCAACTGGCCGGCGATCCCGAAGTCGGCCAGGATGCGTTCGCAGATTTCCAGCACGCTCGAACTGTCGTGGGCCTTCAGCAAGTGCTCGATCGCTGCAGGCACGCCCGCCGTATCGTCTGCCGGGGCGGGCACGGGCGTGGGGCGTGAGGTGGAAGCTGCATTCATCAAGGGTCGACCCGACAGTCGGGAGGCGGCGTGAGGCCTCTTATATCCTGCGAATCGGTGCCACCGCCAGCAGGAACCCCGGAGAACACAAGTCGGTCTATGGAGAAGCCGGTCACAGGACGGCATCGATTACTGTACCGCAGACTTGTGCCGGTGTTAGTTAAATGTAAAATGCGATATACTTCAGTCGTCACAACCGGCTGATATCCACCGTATCGGACCCTCTGCCCATGCGTCGCCTGCTCGCTCCATTGCTGCTGTGCCTGCTGCCGTTCGCGGCGGCCGGTCAGAGCGTGGACGACGACGCCAGCGGCAAGCTGGCCACGCAGTTGCTGAAGCAGCCGCCGGCGCAGATGGCCGAAGTGCAGCCGGGCCTGGTGGTGCCGCTGTGGCGCGGCACGGATGGCCGCCTGTTCGTGCTCAAGGCGGACAACCGCAATGGCGTGCAGGCTCAGCGCAACACGCCACTCTCGTTTCATGCGGTCGACGCGGCGAGCGTGACCAGCGCCGGTCTGCAGTACGGCCTGACGCCTAACTGGCAGGCGCATGCCGACGTCAGCCAGCAATCCTGGATCAACAGCCCGCTGCGCGTGGTCGGCAGCGAGGTGGGTGCCACCTACCAGGACGGGCGCTACAGCCTCGGCCTGAGCGTGGGCACCAACAGCACGCCGAACAGCCCCAGCCTGCCGCGCGTGCTGCCCGGCGTCGCGCCGGGCGTCGACGGGCTTTCCGGCTTCGACAGCAGCTCCCAGCTCAATGCGCACGGCCGTCTCGCGCTGGGCAGCAAGAGCGGCATCGACGTGGGCGCCAGTGTTGGCCGCATCCATCTGCTGCCGGGCAATCTGCTGGGCATCAGCACGCTGGACCAGAAGGCGATCAGCTTCGGCGTCGACCACGGCCCGGTCAGCGGCAGCATCGTCGGCCGCACCATGCAGCCGTTGGCTGGCGTGCCGGGCAACGGCTATGCCCCCGACCGCCGCTGGAACAGCATCGACCTCGGCGTGACTTGGCGTCTGCCGTGGCAGGGCTCACTGAGCGTCGGTGCGCAGAACCTGTGGTCATCGGGCACGCCGGCGAACACGCCGATGGGTCCCGAGCCGGACCAGTCGCGCACGCCTTACGTGCAATACCACCAGGATCTCTGATCCCGGCTTGCGGCTGAATCACCCTGACGAGAACGACGCCGTCGCCCAGCGACGGCGTTCTCGTTTGATGCGCCGGACGGTCGTCAGCGGATCGATTGCGCCGCCAGCGCCACTCGCAGCGGCTCAAGTTGCCGCGCGTAGCTGCGCCACTGGCCCAGTCCCCGCGTATGGATCGATTCGCGCACCTGTGCGCTGCTGGGCGTGGCAACCGGGGCGGCATTGCGCTCGGGCCTGAAGCAAGCCTCCTCGGCAGCCAATCCGCAGTGGGCCAGGACATGGCGCACCGTCGCCTCGGTGTCCTGCACGAGTGCGTCGTACGGTACGTCGAGCATGGCGCCCGGCAGCGCGGCGTGCCAGTGCTGCACCAGCCGTGCGTATTGTCCGTGGTAGTGCGCAAGTGCTTCCAGCTCGTAGCTGTATGGGGAGATGTTGCCGAACATCGCCTTGTAGTTCGAAAAGCAGGTATCCATGGGGTCGCGCACCAGATGCAAGATGGGCGCATGCGGCAGCGCGCGCCGGATGAAGGCGACCATCTGGATGTTTGCGGGCAGCTTGTCGACGTAATACGCCTTGCCTTGCGCACGCCACTGGGTCTGCTTCAGGTAACGCTCGCCAAGTTCTCGGCAGTCGATGCGATCGCTGCGCCGGATGATTTCCAGCAGACCCTCGGATCGAGCCGGCACGACATCGGCGACCCAGTGCAATTGGCGCCAGAAATCGATGATTTCACCGGCCGAAGCGACTTGCGAGTGGCTGGAGAGGATCCGGTCCAGCAGGGTGGTGCCGGAACGAGGCATGCCCACCACGAAGATGGGCACGGGCCCTGCTGGCCGTTCGGCGCCCGGACGCGGTTCGGAGACGGCCGGCATGCCGATCAGCGCCGTGGCGATCGCTTCCTCGGCCCCGGCATCGTAAGGATTCAGCGCATGCATGATCGCGTTGCAACGTGACAGCGCATCCCAAGCCTCTTCGTGGCGACCCAAGTCGTCGAGCGTCTTGAAACGGGCATACTCGAATTCCGCGCGCACGAAGCCGCGATCGGCGTCCGCTGATTCGTGCGGCATCCGTCGCAATTGTTCCTCGATCCATTCCAGCCGCCGGGATTCGGGGCGTTGCCGGCGCAGGTTGACCAGTACCGTGATGGCGTCGCCGAAGTGAGGCCAGCGCACAAGGTTGCGCTCCAGCAGTTCCTGCGCCTCGTCGATCCTGCCGCTGAACTGGAGCAGCAGGGCATGCATGTGCAGTTCGCCGGGCGAATCGATTCCGGCGCGCAGTGCCCGCTCCATCAGCTCGCGCGCCTTGGCGATATCGCCAATCATGAAGCGGACGTGGGCTTGGGCGGCCAGCAAGTCGGCGGGTGGTTCGGGGGCCTGCTCCAGCAGATCGAGGCAGGCCCGCGCAACGGTGATTTCGCCATTGGCAACAAGGTGTTGCGACAGCGAAACGATCAGCGGTGCGTTGCGGGGAAGCCGGCTTGCAGCCTGTAACAGCGGTCGGCTGGAGGCGCGGAAGCACCCACGCTGGAACAGCACTTCAGCCAGTTCGATCAGCGTGGCGGTGTCATGGGGCGCCTGGACGAGCCGTGATTCCAGGGATTCCTGGACACGGGCCAGCCGGACTTCCTCCGATGCCTGATCTTGGGATTGGGGTCGGGTCCTGGCGGCTGCGGATTCAGTCGAGTTCATCGGAGGATGGTAGTTCCGCCCTTGGGTCAGCTCAATCGGTCCATTTGCCGCGGAATCGGGCATCCGCATCGGGGCAGGTATGAGTTGCCTAGGCATGGCCTTCCGAGCTATCGCAAATTAATACGAGTATATTTCCATGAAAGGTCATAGGCTTGTAAATTATTGCGAAATCATTTGATTGCAAATATGAATTTTTTGTTGACCAAGTGTGTTCTCGCGACTTATTTTTGCGTGAGGCAGGTCGTCCGTCGCAAGGATTCGTGGATTTCCACTTCATGCTTGCGAAGCCAGGGGGCTTCCATAGATCTGCCGGTTGGATGTGTTTGAGTCGCATCAATCGTCCGTCTGGACATTTATCTGGGGAGAAACACGATGAGTATTCGCTACCGAGCCAGTGCTGGTGCCATGCGTTGGCGCCCGACAGCCCTGGCGATCGCCATGGGCTTGAGCTTCAGCGGGGCCGCGCTTGCGCAGAGCACCGTCGGCAGCATCTTCGGCCAGGCGCCAGCCGCGTCCGGCGAGACCGTGGTGGTCAGCAACACCTCCGGCTTCACGCGTGAAGTGCCGGTGGACAGCTCGGGCCGTTACCGCGTCGACCACCTGCCCGTGGGCACCTACACGGTCACCCTGAAGCAGAACGGCACAGTCGTCAGCACGCACGACAACGCCTATGTCTCGAGCGGCGGCGCCTCAGGCGTCGACTTCGCTTCCGCCAGCAACAATGCCACCCAGCTGTCCTCGGTGACGGTCACGGCCAACGCGCTGCCCGCCATCGACGTCACCAACGTCAACTCAAGCACGGTCATCACCGCGGCCGACCTGAAGCGGCTGCCGGTGGCGCACAGCGCCGAGGCCATCGCGCTGCTGTCGCCGAACACCACGTCGGGCAGCGGCTTCTTCAAGGGGACGTCCGGTCAGTCACTGGTGTCGTTCGGCGGCTCCAGCGTGTCCGAGAACGCCTACTACGTGAACGGCTACAACGTCGGTGAGCCGTACAAGAACCTCGGCGGCTTCCAGCTGCCCTACGGCGCCATCGAGCAGCAGGAAACCCTGACCGGCGGCTATGACGCCAAGTACGGGCGTTCCGACGGCGGCGTGATCAACCAGGTCGGCAAGCGCGGCACCAACGACTGGCACTTTGGCGGCCAAGTCTCCTGGCAGCCGCGCTCGCTCGAAGGCACGCCGACCAACTATCGATACGGCAATCCCGCGATTCCGGCATCGAGCAGCCTGGTCAACTACGCGCCGGCCCCGAATGCACCGGGTTCGCTGCGGCAGTACCGCAACGACAACAAGGAATGGCAGACGATCTATTCGGCTTACGTGGGTGGCCCGCTGATCAAGGACAAGCTGTACCTGTTCCTGGCGGGTGAAACCACCAAGACCCAGGGCACCAACGTCGAGATCATCGACAACGCCAAGGTGCAGGATTTCCACGACAAGGAAACGAAGTTCTACGGCAAGCTGGACTGGAACATCACCGACAGCAATGTGCTGGAACTGACCGCGTTGCGGAACAACAGCAGCCTTGGCGCGGGTAACACGTACGTTTACGATTACGACACCCTGCAGCGCGGCGCTTTCTCCAGCAAGAACGACATCGCCAAGGACAACGCCCAGTTCTACATCGGCCACTTCACCAGCTACATCACGGATGCGGCCACGTTGAGCATCGTGGCGGGCAAGGCGCATTTCCAGGATCCGACCCAGTACGGCAACAACAGCCCGCTGCCGTTCATTTCCCGCGGCAGCAATGCGACGTTGCCCGACGGCAGCCATCCCACCAACGCCCAGACCAACACCACATGGGTCTCGCCCGGCGCGAAGAACTCCACCCGTGGCCTGCGCGTGGACTTCGATTACAAGCTGGGTGACCACGACCTGCTGGCCGGTATCGACAACATGTACTACCGGGCCATCGACCAGGGCCCGAACCAGCAGAACCCGTTCAATCCGGCAGTCAATTACTACTGGCGCTACCTGCCGGGTGGCGAGGTGCAGAAGCGCGAGATCGGCTGGGCGACCAGCATGACGATGTCGCAGAAGGCGTACTACCTGCAGGATAACTGGCAGGTGGCCTCGAACGTGTATCTGAGCATCGGCCTGCGCAACGACCGCTTCACCAACTACAACGATCTGGGCAAGGTTTTCGTCGACGAGAAGAACCAGTGGGAACCACGCATCGGCGCCAGCTGGGACGTGTTCGGCGACTCCTCGTTCAAGCTCTATGGCAACGCCGGCCGCTACTACCTGGCGCTGCCCAACAATGCGGCGGAACGTGCGGCCAACCGCTCGACCTACCTCACCACCAACTACTCGTACACCAGCATCGATCCGGTCACGGGCATCCCGCAGGGCCTGACCCAGCTCGGGCCGACGACTTCGCCGGACGGCGAGACGGGTGCGCCCAAGGATCCGCTGCAGGTCGCCGCGCGCAACCTGAAGCCGGAATACCTGGACGAGTTCATCGTGGGCTTCGACAAGAAGCTGGGCGACCACTGGGTGTACGGCGCCAAGGCGATGTGGCGCGATTTGAAGGCCGCGATCGACGACGAGTGCTCACCCAGCCAGATCGACGCCAAGATGCAGGCCATGGGTGTGAATCCGGCACTGACAGCAGGGGCGACGAAGACGACGCCGGCCGGTCCCTATTACGATTCGCTGTACGGTGCCTCGTACTGCCGCCTGTTCAACCCTGGCCGTACCAACACCATGCTGGTCACTTCCAGCGACAGCAGCCATCCGGACATGATCGTGCCGATGACCCTGAAGGATTGGGGCTTCGACCGCGGCGCCGTTCGCAAGTACGGCTCCCTGAACATGTACCTGGAGCATCCGTTCGACGGCAAGTGGTACGGCCGCGTCGACTACACCTTCACCCGCGGCTTCGGCAATACCGAGGGCCAGGTGCGTTCCGACTTCGGCCAGGGCGACATTTCCAAGACCGAGGATTGGGACAGCTGGCAGCTGATGGACGGCCAGTACGGCGAGTTCGCCAACGTGCGCAAGCACCAGTTCCGTTTCCGCGGCGATTACCAGATCACGCCGGAATGGCTGCTCTCGGCCACCTTGCTGGTGCAGTCCGGCATGCCGAAGGAGTGCCTGGGCTACTTCGGTCCGCTGACGCAGGGTCCGGGCGGCTATCTCCCTGGCGGTGCGAACGACCCGACCGGCTACAACAACTCGGGCACCGGCAACTACCACTGGTGCAATGGCAAGCGCTTGCCGCCGGGTTCGGTGGGCCATACGCCGTGGACGGAGCTGTTCAACTTCGGCGTGCATTACCGCCCGGCGTTCGCCGACCACAAGCTGGGCTTCAACCTGGACGTCTTCAATGCGTTGAACCAGCAGCGCGCATTGCAGGTCGACCCGTCGTTCCCCAACTCCTTCAACCGCACCAACAACACGCTCTACGTCAACACCAACTACGGCCAGCCGCTGTTCAGCACGCCGCCGCGCACCGTGCGGTTGTCGGTGACCTACGACTACTGATACAGCAGACAGCTTGCAACGCTCTGCAGCCACCGGCCTCCACGGCCGGTGGCTTTTTTGTGGATGGCTTTGTCGCGGCGTGTGCTCGCGCATGCGGTCAGGCGAGCCGAAGCCCGTCGGCAGATGCAGGAACAGGCAAAAGCGGCGCGTACCGCGGATGGTGCGCGCAGGCGGTTCGTTGCCCCGAAGCTTGCCTTCAGGCTCTGTATCAGTTCGCTGTACGGATGCGCAGGTCGCCGCTGAAGGTCTCGACGCTGATCGAGCCGCTGCCGTTGCCGAGGCGGGCGTCCAGCTTGCTGCCGGGGCCGTGTTCGGATTTCTGCGCGCTGCCGAAATCGCCGCGCAGGTCGCCGCTGAAGCTGCTGGCGTGCACGGTGGCCGAGGTGCCGGTGGGCAGTTGCAGTTGCACGTTGCCGCTCATGCTGTCGACGCCGAGCTTGCCGTCCGGCGCGAGGCCGCCGGCGAGCTGCACGTCGCCCGATACCGTGCTCAGCGTGAGCTGGCGCCATGGACCTCCGCTGGCCTGGATGCGGCCGGAAATGGTCTGCAGTTTCGCTCGCTCGCCCAGCACGGGGGCCAGGATGTCGCCGCTCACGGTCTGCAGGCTGGCCTGCGCGGCATGGCCGGCCAGTTCGATGTTGCCGCTGACGCTGTCGACGTTGAGCGAGGGTGTGCGCGCGTTGATCCGGGCGCGGCCGCTGACCGTATTGACGGTGATGCCGCCGCCGTCCATGCCGTCGATCACCAGCGGCGCGCTGACCACACGTACGTCCAGTGTGGCGCCGCGCGGCACGTGCAGGTCCAGCATGGTCGGCCCCATGCGGTTGTCGCTGCCCCAGTTGAACCAGCCGCCGCCCCCCTGGGGCTGCACCTCGATCGCGAGCTTGCCGTCGCTGCCGGTGATCGCCAGCGGCCTGGCACCGTCGCCGAGCTGACCACCCACCTGCACCGACGGGCGGTCCCAGGCGGTGACGCGAACCTCGCCGGAGACGTTGCTGATACTGATGCGCGCGGTGGGCGTGGCGGCATGCTGCAGGTTGATCGGCGTGTCGGCCAAGGCCTGGCCGATGCACAGGCACAGCAGCAGGGGAGCGTAGCGTGGGATCTTCATGGTCGTTCCTGGCGTGGATCAGCCGGCCTCGTGGACGAGATGGCGCAATTGCGTCTGCTGCTGCTCGGTGCGCGCCAGCAGGCGCTGCAGCGCGAGCGAATGGGGGGATTGCTGCATGGCCTGCTGCAGTTCGAGGCGGGCCGCGTCCAGCTCGATCGCCGCGCCGCTGAGGCGCGGGTCGGACGGGTTCCACGCCGATTTCGCCAGCGCGGTTGCCCCATCCGTCGCCGTGGTGGCGTTGCGGTGCAGGCGCAGGCCGATGCCACCGGCCAGCAGGAAGGCGCTGGCCAGCGCGGCGGCCAGCAACCAGGGCTGGCGCGTGGCGCGTCGCGTGGCTTGCGGCGCCGTCACGTTGTCGCCGTGCGCTTCCAGTGCGGCGTCGATCGCGCCCCACAGGTCGCGGCCAGGCGCGATCGGCTGGCGCAGGCTGCGCATCTGCTGTCGCCATTCGAATTCGTTCATGAGTTTTCTCCCAAGGCCCGGCGCAGCAGGTGCCGCGCGCGATGCAATTGCGCTTTGGACGTGCCGACGGCCATGTCGAGTTCATTGCCGATTTCCTCGTGCCGCCAGCCTTCGACGTCGTGCAGCACCAGCACGGCGCGCGCGCGCGGCGGCAGCTTGCCGATGGCGCGCTCGAGTTCCTCGCGCTCGGCGGCGCAGAACGGTGTCTCGCCGTGTTCGGGCAGCTTGTCCTCGTCCACGTAGCCGACCGGATCGGCGCGGCGGGCGCGGAGTTCCATCAGCGCCACGTTGATCGCGAGGCGGTACAGCCAGGTGCCGAACGCGCTCTCGTGGCGGAAGCCGGGCAGCTTTTGCCAGGCGCGCACGAAGGCTTCCTGGGTGAGGTCCTCGGCGCGGGCGTGGTCGTAGCCGGCCAGCCGGCACAGCGCGCCGTGGATGCGCTCGACGTGCCGGCGGTACAGCCGCTGGAACGCCAGCCGGTCGCCGGCCGCCGCCGCGTGCACGTCGTCGGTGTCGTGATCGGCGGCAGCGGAGGCTGGCGGCATCGAGCGGTCGGTGGCGGGACAGGCGGCGATCATCTTGCCAGCTTGGATGCCGCCGCGGGCGCAAGGGTTTGCATCGTTACGGATGCATCGATCCGCGACGATGCGGTCATCGCTATGCCGTGGCCGCCTTGCGCGGCATGGCGTCGGCACCCAGTGCATCGGCCACGCGCTGCTGTTCCGCACGCAAGGCCGCGGGCAGGCGTGGGGCGAAGCCGTCGAGATACTGGCCGATGGCCGCGAGTTCGGCTTGCCAGCCGGCCCGGTCCACCGCGAGCAGTTCGGCCAGCGTGGCTGAGTCCAGCTTCAAGCCGTCGAGCTTGAGTTCGCCGGCGGCGGGCAGCGTGCCGATCGGCGTTTCGGTGCCGCGTGCCTTGCCATCCACGCGCGCGATCATCCACTCCAGCACGCGCAGGTTCTCGCCGAAGCCCGGCCACAGGAACTTGCCGTCCTTGCCCTTGCGGAACCAGTTGACGTGGAAGATCTTCGGCAGTTTCGCGCCGGGCCGGTCGAACGACAGCCAGTGCGCGAAGTAGTCGCCGTAGTGGTAGCCGGCGAACGGCTTCATCGCCATCGAGTCGCGGCGCAGCACGCCGACCGCGCCGGTAGCGGCGGCGGTGGTTTCCGAGCCCATCGCGGCGCCCATCAGCACGCCGTGGGTCCAGTCGCGGGCTTCCATCACCAGTGGCAGCAGCGAGGGACGGCGGCCACCGAACACGATCGCGCTGATCGGCACGCCCTGCGCCTCCTCGGCCTTCGACGACCAGGTAGGGCATTGCCGCGCGCTCACGGTGAAGCGCGAATTCGGATGCGCGGCCGGGCCGTTCGCCGGATCGTAGGGGCGGCCCTGCCAGTCGGTGACCGGCGTGCCCGGCAGGCCTTCCCACCACGGCTGGTTGTCGGCGGTGACGGCGACGTTGGTGAAGATGGTGTCGTGCGAGATGGACTTCAGCGCATTCGGGTTGCTGCTGTCGCTGGTGCCCGGCGCCACGCCGAAGAAGCCGGCCTCGGGGTTGATCGCGTACAGACGTCCGTCCGCGCCGGGGCGCATCCAGCAGATGTCGTCGCCCACCGTCCACACCTTCCAGCCGTCCCTGCGGTAGCCCTCGGGCGGGATCAGCATGGCCAGGTTGGTCTTGCCGCAAGCGGAGGGGAAGGCGGCGGCGATGTAGTGCGTCTTGCCCTGCGGATTCTCGATGCCCACGATCAGCATGTGCTCGGCCAGCCAGCCCTCGTCGCGGGCCTGGTTGCTGGCGATGCGCAGCGCATGGCACTTCTTGCCCAGCAGCGCGTTGCCGCCGTAGCCGGAGCCGTAGGACTTGATCGTGCGTTCGGCGGGGAAGTGCATGATCCAGCGGCGCTCGGGGTCGAGTTCGCCGGTGGAGTGCAGGCCCTTCACGAACGAACCCTCGCATTCGATGCGCGCCTGCGCGGCGGCACCCATGCGGGTCATGATCTTCATGTTGGCGACCACGTAGGGGCTGTCGGTGATCTCCACGCCGCAGCGCGACAGCGGCGAATCGATCGGGCCCATGCAGTACGGGATCACGTACAGGGTGCGGCCTTCCATGCAGCCGTCGAACAGCGCGTCCATCTTCGCGTGCGCCTCGGCCGGGGCCATCCAGTGGTTGTTCGGACCGGCATCTTCCTCGTTCGGGTGGCAGACCAGGGTGAGGTGCTCCACGCGCGCCACGTCGGACGGGTTGGAGCGGTGCAGGTAGCAGCCCGGGTGGGTTTCCTGGTTCAGCTCGATCAGGGTGCCGTCGGCCAGCATCTGTCGCAGCAGCGCCTGGTATTCGGCCTCGGATCCGTCGCACCAGTGGACCTTCGCAGGACGCGTCAGTGCCGCCACCTCGTTGACCCAACGTTCGAGCGCTTCCAGGGTACTTGCCATCGTGTCCTCACTGGTCTTCAGAAAAAAAGGTGGAGGAACCGTAGTTTGCGGACACTGGCATTGCAAGGATGAGCGCAGCAAAAACGGCGCCGCAGCGCCGTTTCGCAAGCTCTTGCCGGGGAGGATCAGGCCGGGATCAGGGTGGCGATCATGTGCTCCACGTAGGCGTCGAATTCCTCGTGGTTGATGCGCGGCAGGCCCAGGGTGAAGTTCAGCTGCAGGAAACCGACGTAGGCGGCATAGGTGAGCCGTGCGCGGTTCAGCGCCTCGCGCGGCGGCAGGCCGGCTTCGCGATAGGCGGTGTTGAGGAATTCGGTGCGCCGCTGCGACACGCGCGCCATCACCGGAACCACCAGCGGATGATCCAGCGCCTTCAGCAAGGCGGCGTAGACGCGGTGCGGCTGCACCTCGTGTGCCACGCGGCGGAACAGCTCGGGCAGGCGCAGGCGCGGGTCGGCGATCTGCTCGATCTGGCCCAGCACTTCGCGTTCGCCGTACTGCTCCCAGCGTTCCAGCGCCGCCTGCAGCAAGGCCTCGCGGGTGCGGAAGTGCCAGTAGAAGCTGCCCTTGGTGACGCCCAGCTGGCGGGCCAGGGCCTCGACCGCCAATGCGCCCACGCCTTGGTCGGCGATCATCTGCAGGGCGGCAACCTCCCAATCTTCCGCGGTGAGGCGGGTGCGTTCCGGTTTGGGGCTGGAATCCATGACCGTATGGTAGCCGCTGCGCCCCGCTTTGTAATCCACGGCGATACCGATGCGGGCGGGTTGACGAGGCCGGATCGGGCAACCCATACTCAGCCGTATGGAAAAGTTTGCGCCATCGATGCCGGCCAGCGGCACCGGGTACGTCGCCACCGCCGACGGCCTGCGCCTGGCCGTGGAAACCTGCGGTGCCGCGGACGCGCCGACCCTGTTGTTCGCGCACGGTTTCGGCCAGACCCGTGGTGCCTGGAGCGGCACGGTCGCCGCGCTGGCGGCACAAGGTTGCCGCTGCGTGAGCTACGACGCACGCGGCCACGGCGAGAGCGGGCGACTGCCGGACGGCGCGGACTCCAAGGCCGGGTACCACATGCAGCAGTTCGCCGACGACCTGCTGGCGCTGGCCCGCGCGCAGCCCGAACCGCCGGTGCTGGTGGGCGCCTCGATGGGTGGCCTGCTCGGCCTCGTGGCGGCGGGCGAGACGCGGCCGCCGCCGTTCCGCGCGCTGGTGCTGGTGGACATCACGCCGCGCTGGGAGACGAGGGGCGTGGAGCGCATCCTCGCCTTCATGCAGGCGCATCCGAATGGCTTCGCCGATTACGTCGAGGCGGCCGAACAGATCGCGACCTACCTGCCGCACCGCGCCGGCCGCAAGAGCGAAGAGCAGCTGAAGCCGCTGCTGCGTGCTGGCGCCGACGGCCGCCTGCGCTGGCACTGGGATCCGGCCCTGTTGGCCGGCGGCCTGGTCGCCGAGAGCGAGCGCTACCAGCCGCGCCTGCTTGCCGCGGCAGCGCAGGTGGACGTGCCGGTGCTGCTGCTCTCGGGCGCGCGCAGCGACGTGGTCTCGCACGCCACGGTCGCCGAATTCCTGCAGTTGGTGCCGCATGCGCGCCACGTCGAGGTGGCCGGCGCCACCCACATGCTGGCGGGCGACGCCAACGACGCCTTCACCCGCGAGATCGCAAGTTTCATTCGTACCCTGGACGATGCGGGGGCCCGGCCGGGCGAACGCATCGCATGACCGCAGCGAGGAAGTCGAGATGGCCGTGATACTGACCCTGCTGGCGGCGCTCATCGCGAGCGGCGCCTGCGCCTACCATCGCAGCAGCCTGCGCACGTTCGCGGTCGCCGCGCCCGTGGCCACCCTGGTGGTGGGCCTCGCGGCCGGCGCGCCGTGGACGACGATCATCCTGCTCATCGTCGAACTGGGCCTCGCGGTGCCGCTGCTGATGGATTCGTTCCGCCGCCGGCGGATCACCGCGCCGCTCTTGAAGATGTTCGCCAAGGTCACGCCGAGGCTGTCTGAGACCGAGCAGACCGCGCTGGAAGCCGGCACGGTGGGTTTCGAGGGCGAACTGTTCTCCGGCAAGCCGGACTGGGACGAACTGCTGAAGCAGCCGAAACCCGAATTGAGCGTGGAGGAGCAGGCCTTCCTCGACGGCCCGGTGGAAGAGCTGTGCGGGATGATCGACGACTGGCAGATCACTCACGAGCTGGCCGACCTGCCGCCGGAGATCTGGGATTTCATCAAGAAGCATCGCTTCTTCGGCATGATCATCCCGAAGCAGTACGGCGGCCTGCAGTTCTCCGCGCTGGCGCATTCGGCGGTGCTGCAGAAGCTCAACAGCATGTCGGCCACGGTGGCCTCGACGGTGGCGGTGCCGAACTCGCTGGGGCCGGCCGAGCTGCTGCTGCACTACGGTTCGGACGAGCAGAAGAACCACTACCTGCCGCGTCTGGCGGTGGGCGAGGAGATTCCCTGTTTCGCGCTGACCGGCCCGTATGCCGGCTCCGACGCCACTTCGATCCCCGATTACGGCATCGTCTGCAAGGAGGTCGTCGACGGCGTCGAGACGCTGGGCATCCGGCTCACCTTCGACAAGCGCTACATCACGCTGGCGCCGATCGCCACGGTGGTCGGCCTGGCCTTCCGCATGTACGACCCCGAGCACCTGCTGGGCGACAAGGAAGACCTCGGCATCACGCTGGCGCTGCTGCCGCGCGCCACGCCGGGACTGCAGATCGGGCGCCGCCACTTCCCGCTCAACATCCCGTTCCAGAATGGCCCGATCCACGGCAAGGACGTGTTCGCGCCGCTGTCCGTCCTGATCGGCGGCCCGCACATGGCCGGCCACGGCTGGCGCATGCTGGTGGAATGCCTGTCGGTGGGGCGCGCGATCTCGCTGCCGTCGAACGCCACCGGCGGCATGCGCGCCTCGGCGCTGGCCACCGGCGCGTACGCGCGCATGCGCAAGCAGTTCGGCCTGGCGGTGGCCCGCTTCGAGGGCGTCGAGGAGGCGCTGGCGCGGATCGGCGGCCTCACCTACGCGACCGCTGCGCTGTCGCGCGCCACCGCGGCGGCGGTCGATCGCGGCGAGAAGCCGGCGGTGCCGTCGGCGATCGCCAAGTACCACGCCACCGAATGGGCGCGCGTGGTGGCCGGCGACACGATGGACGTGCACGGCGGCAAGGCGGTGCAGCTCGGCCCGAAGAACTACGCCGGGCGCGGCTGGTCCAGCGTGCCGATCGCGATCACGGTGGAAGGCGCGAACATCATGACGCGCAGCTTGATGATCTTCGGACAGGGCGCGATCCGCTGCCATCCCTACGTGCTGCAGGAAATGGAGGCGCTGTCCATCGTCGACTACAGCCAGCGGCTGCGCCGCTTCGACAAGGCGCTGTTCGGCCATATCGGCTTCGGCCTCTCCAACGCCGTGCGCAGCTTCGCGATGGGCCTGTCCGGCGGACGCATGGGCGACAGCGCGGGCGATGCCTACACGCGCCGCTACTACCGCAAGCTCAACCGCTACTCCGCCGCGCTGGCGCTGTGCGCCGACATCTTCATGGGCGTGCTGGGCGGCAAGCTGAAGTTCAAGGAGAAGCTGTCCGCGCGCCTCGGCGACGTGCTGAGCTATCTCTACATCGCAAGCGCCATGCTGAAGCGGTACGAGGACACCGGCCGGCCGGAGGCGGACCGTCCCTTCCTCGCCTGGGGCTTCCACGAGTGCATGTGGCTGATCCAGAACGCGCTGGACGGCGCGATCCGCAACTTCCCGGTGCGCCCGGTGGCCTGGTTGCTGCGCGCGCTGGTGTTCCCGCTCGGCCGTCGCGAGGTGCCGCCGTCCGATCGCCTGGGCCGCCGCGTGGCCGCGCTGCTCACCGCGCCGAACGAGGCGCGCGACCGACTGATCGAGTGGGTCTATCTGAAACCCACCACGAACAACACGGTGGGTCGCATGAATGCATTGCTGCCCGACGTGATCGCTGCCGAGCCGGTGGAGCGCAAGTTCCTGAAGGGCCTGAAGGCCGGCCAGTTCAAGGCGCACGATTACGACGGCCAGCTGGCCGAGGCGCTCGCCGCCGGCGTGGTGACCCAGGCCGAGCACGACTTGCTCAAGCGCGTGCACAGCGCGGTGTTCGAGTTCATCTCGGTGGACGATTTCGACCCGGACGAGCTGCGTGCGGCGGTGACACGTGCGGACGAGCGCAGAAAGAATCTGGCCGACGCGGCCTGAGTCGCGTCACGTTGTCGGGATAGGGGAACGGGGCGCGCGTCGCCCCGTTCGCCTGTCGGGAGCCAAGCACATGAGCGAGTCGCTGAAACTCTGGGGCCGGCTTTCCGGATCGGCAGCCGGCCGCTGGCTGTACGGCCGGCTGATCTGCTTCAAGGCGCCGTACTTCGCCACCATCGCGCCGCGCTTCGTGGCGCTGGCGCCAGGGCGCTGCGAGATCGCGATACGCGACCGCCGCCGCGTGCACAACCACATCGGCACCGTGCACGCGATCGCGCTGTGCAACCTGGCCGAGCTGAGCGGCGGCATGCTGACCGACGCCAGCATCCCCGATTCGATGCGCTGGATTCCCAGGGGGATGACGGTGGAATACCTGGCCAAGGCACGCGGCACCATGCACGCCGTAGCCACGTCGGACACTCCAGCGGTGGAGGCGCCTGCCGGTTATGCGTGGCCGGTGCGGATCGGCGTTTGCAACGACGCGGGCGAGGAAGTGTTCCGCGCGCGCATCGAGATGTGGCTGTCGCCGCGGCGACAGGGCGGATGACTCAAGCGGCGTGCGCCACGTCGAGCAGGCAGCGGTTCTTGCCCGCCCGCTTGGCCTCGTACAGCGCGCGGTCGGCGGCCTGGATCAGCGCCTCGTCCGAGAGCGTGCCTGAGTTCCACAGCGCGATGCCGATGCTGGCGCTGACCCGCGCCACCACCTCGCCGGCGGGGCCGGGCAGGGGATAGGGCAGGGCGAGCGTGTCGCACAGCTGCTGGCAGCGTTCGAGCAGCAGCGGCAACTGCGTGGCGTCTTCGAGGATCAGCGCGAACTCGTCGCCGCCCAGCCGCGCCACGGTGTCGTCCGCACGCACATGCGCGCGCAGGCGCACGGCGATGGCCTGGAGCAGGGCATCGCCGACGGGGTGGCCATGGGTGTCGTTGACCGCCTTGAAGCCGTCGATGTCGAGCATCGCCAGCGCGAAGCCGCGCCGTTGCGCCTGCGCAATGGCCTCGTTCAGGCGCTCGTGGAACAGCGCACGGTTCGGCAGGCCGGTGAGCATGTCGTGGGTAGCCTGGTGGCGCACCTGTGCCTCGGCACGCTGGCGTTCGGCGACCTCCTCCTGCAGCTGGCGGTTGCGTTCGCCCAGTTCGCCCAGCGCCTGCTGCAATTCCATGCGCGCCTTGTAGAGGTCGAGGAACACGCGGACCTTCGAGCGCAGGATCACGTCGTTGACCGGCTTGGCGATGTAGTCCACCGCGCCGGAGCGATAGCCCTTCAGCCGGTTGACGTCGTCGGCGTAGGCGGCGGTGACGAAGATGATCGGCGTGTCGCGCAGCTGCTCGGTCTCGCCGAGCAGGGTGGCGACCTCGAAGCCGTCCATGTCGGGCATGTTGACGTCGAGCAGGATCAGCGCGAACGCCTGTTCCAGGCACAGCGCCAGCGCCTCGTTGCCGCTGGTCGCCTCGACCAGTTCGGCGCCGCAGTCGCCGAGCAGGTGGCGCATCGCCACCAGGTTGGCGCGGGTATCGTCGACGATCAACAGCTTCGGATGCGGGTCGGTCATGGCAGGCACAGCTGGTTGAGCAGGGGGGCGATCGCATCCAGCGGTACGCAGTGGTCGGCGCCGGCGCGGGCTAGCGCCGCCTGCGGCATCGCGCTTGCCAGCGCGCTGTCCGGCGACTGCACGATCGCGCAACCACCCAGCCGGCGCAACTCGCGCAGGCCATCGGCGCCATCGGCGTTCGCGCCGCTGAGCACCACGCCGATCAGGGCGTCGCGCCATGCTGCGGCGGCGGAGGCGAACAGGACGTCAATGGAGGGTCGCGCCAGGTTGACGCGCGGGTCGGTCGACAGCGTGAAGTGCAGGTCGCGTTCCACCAGCAGATGGTAGCCGGCGGGCGCGACCTGCACCGTGCCGCCGCGCACCGTTTCGCGCTCGGCCGCTTCGATCACCGGCAGCCGCGAGGCGCGGGCCAGCAGTTCGCACAGCAGCTCCACGGTCTCCGAGCCGGTGTGGCAGCAGACCAGCACCGCCTGCGGCAGACGCGGATCGAGCCCGCCCAGTACCGCCTTCAGCGCTTCGGGACCGCCGGCCGAGCAGCCCAGCACGATCGCGGCCGGGCGCGTCATGGCCGCCGTTCCGCCGCGGCCGGGCCGATGCGCCGGTAGATCCGCAAGCCGGCGTCGACGGGCGCGAAGTCGGCCGCGAGCATGCCGGCATCCGGTCGCTCGCGCAGTCCCAGGCAGAGGAAGCCGCCGCGCACCAGCGAATCGCGGAACAGCGCGAGGCTGCGATGCTGCAGCGGGTTGGAGAAGTAGATCAGCACGTTGCGGCACAGCACCAGTTGCGCCTCGCAGAACACTCCGTCGGCCGCCAGGTTGTGCTGGGCGAAGGTGACGTTGCGGCGCAGCCGACCGTCGAGCTTGAGCAGGCCGTAGCGCGCGCTGCAGTAGTCGGACAGCGACTGGCTGCCGCCGGCCGCCAGGTAGTTGCGCGACCACTGCTGCGCCGCGTGCAGCGGGTAGATGCCTTCGCGCGCCCGCTCCAGCGCATGTGCGCTGAGGTCGGTGGCGAAGATCTGGCTGCGCTCGTACAGCCCGGCCTCCTCCAGCAGGATCGCCAGCGAATACACCTCCTCGCCGTGGGCGCAGCCCGCCTGCCAGATGGTGAGCTGCGGCCAGGAGGCGAGCAGCGGCAGCACCTGCTCGCGCAGGGCGCGGAACACGGACGGGTCGCGGAACATGTCCGAGGCCGGCACCGACAGTCCTTCCAGCAGCTGTGGCAGCAGCGCGGGTTCGTGCAGCAGGCGATGGGTGAGCGCGCTGATCGTGCCGTCGCCGTGGCGCTGGGCCAGCTGGCGCACGCGGCGCAGCAGCGAGGCCGGCGCGTACTGGCCGAAGTCGTAGCCGTGCCGCCGCCGCATCGCCTCGACGAACAGGTCCAGTTCGATGCCTTCCAGCTCGAGGTCGCCCGTCGGATGGTCCACGGCGGCCTCAGCGGCGCAGCCAGACGCGGATCATCGAGTTGAGCTTGTCGAGGTCGACCGGCTTGGAGAGGTAGTCGTTCGCGCCGGCCGCGAGGCATTGCTCGCGGTCGCCGCGCATGGCCTTGGCGGTGAGCGCGATGATCGGCAGCTGCGCGAAGCGCGGTTGCGCGCGGATCTGCCGGATCGCCTCGTAGCCGTCCATGCCCGGCATCATGATGTCCATCAGCACCAGCTCCAGCGTGGCCTCCTCGTCCAGCATGCGCAGCGCACGCGGGCCGTCCTGCGCCATGCTGACCTTGAGGCCCCAGCCGCGCAGCACCTTCGACAGCGCGAACAGGTTGCGCATGTCGTCGTCCACCAGCAGCAACTGGTGGCCCTGCAGGTCGTCGGCGACCTCGGCCGCGCCGGCGGACGGCTGCTGGCGGATGCGGTGCAGGAACAGGCTGACCTCGTCCAGCAGCCGGTCCGGCGAGCGCTCGCCCTTGATCACGATGCTGTCGGTGTACTGGCGGATGCGCAGGTTTTCCTCGCGGCTGAGATCGCGGCCGGAATAGATCACCACCGGCGGCACGCTGCCGCCCGCGGCGAGGCGTTCCAGCAGTTCCATGCCGTCGAGGCCGGGCAGGCCGAGGTCCAGCACGATGCAGTCGTAGGCGCCGCGCGCGATCAGCTCCAGCGCCTGCTCGGCGGAAGCCGCGTCGTCGATCTCGACGCCTTCCTGGCGCAGCAGGTTGCGCAGCGCGCTGCGCTCCGCCGCATCGTCGTCCACCACCAGCAGGCGGTGGGTGCGATCGCGCGCCACGTGCAGCAGGCGTTCGACCGCCTCGTTGATCTGCTCGCGGCTGACCGGCTTGGTGAGGAAACCCACCGCGCCGAGTTCGCGGCCGTGCTCGGCGCCATCGGCGGCGGAGAGGAAATGCACCGGGATCGCGCGCGTGGCCGGGTCGGCTTTGAGCCGCTCGGCCACCGTCCAGCCGTCGATGCCCGGCAGCATCACGTCGAGCAGGATGCCCAGCGGACGGTAGCGGCGCGCCAGCTCCAGCCCGCTCTCGCCGTTGGCGGCGAGCAGCATGCGGTGGCCCTTCTGGCGCACCATGTCGGCGAGGATGCGCGCGAACGCGGGATCGTCCTCGATGATCAGGATCGGCGCCTCGCCGGGGGCAATCCGCTCGCGGTCGTCGGGCAGGCTGCCCGGCAGCAGCGCCGGGCCGGGCAGCGGCCGCGCGGCGGCGGTCGCCGCCGGCACCTCTGCGGCCGACGCCGGTGCGATAGCCACGCTGCGCTCGGGCAGCAGCAGGATGAATTCGCTGCCGCGGCCGCTCTCGCTGCGCAGCACGATGTCGCCGCCGAGCAGGGTGGCCATGCGCCGCGAGATGCTGAGGCCGAGGCCGGTGCCGCCGTACTGCCGGCTGGTGCTGGCGTCGACCTGCTCGAAGGCGGCGAACACCTTCTCCAGCTTGTCGGCGGGGATGCCGATACCGGTGTCGTGCACGCTGATCGCCAGCAGCGGCCGCCCCGCCAGCGCGGCGGGCAGCGCCAGTTCGGCGGGCGGGCGCGCGATGCGCACTTGCACCGAGCCGCTGGCGGTGAATTTGAATGCGTTCGCCAGCAGGTTGTTGACGATCTGTTCGAGCTTGCCGGGGTCGGTGTGGATGCGCGCGGGCAGGTCGTCGGCCAGCTGCACGGCGAAGTCCAGCTGCTTGTCGCGGGCCACATGGTCGAAGTTGCGGCGCAGGCTGCGGGCGAGGTCCTCCAGCGCATAGTCGTCCAGCGCCAGCTCCATCTTGCCGGCCTCGATCTTGGACAGGTCGAGGATGTCGTTGATCAGCCGCAGCAGGTTGCTGCCGGCGTCGTGGATGATCTGCGCCGATTCGACTTCCTCGGCGTCCAGCCGGCCGCCTGTGTTCTCGGCCAGGCTGCGCGAGAGGATCAGCAGGCTGTTCAGCGGCGTGCGCAGCTCGTGCGACATGTTGGCGAGGAATTCGCTTTTGTACTGGCTGGCGCGCGCCAGTTCCTGCGCCTTCTCGACGGTCTCCGCCTGCAGCGCTTCCAGCGTGCGCTTCTGTTCCTGCAAGGTGTCGCTCTGCAGGCGCAGTTCCTCGTTCGAGGCCTGCAGCTCCTCCGCCTGCACGCGCAGTTCCTCTTCGGAAACCAGCAGGCGCTGCGACTGTTCCTCCAGTTCCAGCGTCTTCGCCTCCAGGTTGTCGTGCGAGTCGCGCAGCGCTTCCTGCTGCTGGCGCAGGGTGATGCTGCTGACGCGCAGCTGGTCGGCCTGCTCCTGGGTCTGTTCGAGCAGGTCCTGCGTGCGCACCGCGCGGTTGAGGTTGTCCAGCGACAACGCGATCAGCGGCAGCAGCTGTTCCAGCAGCTGTCGCTGCAGCGCCGTCGGCGCCTCGAAGCCGGCGAATTCCAGCACGCCGAGCAGACGGTCGCGCAGCAGCATGGGCATGACCAGCAGATGGCGCGGCAGCGCGTTGCCGCTGCCGGAGTCGATGCGCAGGTAGTCGTCCGGCAGATGATCCAGTTCGATCGGCTGGTGGTCTTGCGCGCACTGGCCGACCAGTCCCTCGCCCGGCAGGTAGCGCACCGCCGGATGGGCGCCCAGACGCAGGCCGTAGCTGCCGATCAGGTCGAGCCGCCCGCTGGCTTCGTCGTACAGGTAAAGCACGCCGAGGCCGGCCTTGAGCAGCGGCATCAGCTCGCCGGTCAGCTGCTCGGCGAACGCGCGGTGGGTGGTGGCTTCCTGCAGCTGCTGCGAGATCGTAGCGACCTGGCTCTTCAGCCGGGCATTGTCGTGCGTCGCTATCGCCATCTCCTTGAACACCTGCAACGCGCGGGCGATCTCGCCGATCTCGTCGCGGCGCTCCACCTGGCGCACCTCGACGCCGTGGTCGTGCGCGGCGAGCCGGTTCATCTGGTCCGTGATGCGCCGCAGCGGCCGGGTGATCATGCGGAAGCACAGCGAGATCACCCACCAGCCGAGCAGCAGCATGAGCAGGGTGACCACCGCGTCGATCACGCGGGTGCGCATCGTCAGGCTGTCCAGGCGCGTGGTGCGGCCGGCCAGCAGATCCCGCTCGGTGGTGCTCATCTGGTCGAGCAGGGCGAGGATGTCGGCGGCCCGCACGCTGCGATGGCTCATGTAATCGGACTGGATGCGCTGGCGTTCGGCCGCCTGTTGCGCCGGGTCGAGCGCCTTCAGCTTCTCCATCGGCACGAGCACGCCCGTGTCCACTTCCTGCTGCCACTGCGTCACCAGGTTTTCGAGCCGGTCGATGCGCACCATCTGCAGCGGATTGTCGGCGGTCAGCGTGCGCAGTCGACGGATCTGCCCGCCGAACGCCTGCACGCTGGCCAGGTAGGCATCGCGTTCCCCGGCGTGCTGGTCCAGCAGGTAACCGCGCACGTTGACCTGGGCGGTCTTGGTCGCGTGGTTGATCTCGTCGATCTCCTGCAGCACCGCATAGGTGTGCACGTACCAGTGCCGCGCCGCGTCCTGCTGGCGCAGCGAGTCCAGCGTGAGCAGGTTGGCGGCCAGCGAGACGCCGAGCAGCAGCGCGATGGCCAGCTGGATCTTGCGCTGGATCGGCTGGTTCGCCAGCCAGGAGTACTTGCGGGGTGTCGTGCGGGTCGGTGCGGGCATGGTCGTGTCGCCGAGCGTGTCGGTGGGCTGGCCGTCGCACGTCCCTGCCGTGCGCGGGGCTGCTGCTGCGCACAGGGTAACCGCTGCGGGCACCCGGCCATAGCCGGAGCGCGGCGGGCGATCAGCGTCGCCGCCAGCTCGGCGTCACCAGCAAGTGCCGCCGCAGGGCCAGCACCAGCAGGACCGCCGAGCACAGCAGGCACAGCGCCAGCGCCACCACCGAGGCCTCGGCGCCGAACACGCCGCCGCTGAGCCAGTCCGGCCCGGTACGGGTGGACACCAGCAAGCCGTCGACGCGCGTGCCGGAGACGGGGACGCCGTAGATCGTGCCCTGTGCGATGTTCCAGCCCGCGTGCAGGCCGATGCAGGCCCACAGCGAGCGCGTGACGAGATAGAGCAGGGCCAGCAGCACGCCTGCCTCGATGGCGATGGCGGCCGAACTCCACAGCGTGGCGCCCGGGTTGAAGATGTGCGCGACGCCGAAGAACAGCGCCGAGATCACCAGCGCCCAGCCGCTGCCCAGGCCTTCCTCGACGATGCGGAACAGCACGCCGCGGACGACGACCTCCTCGGCGATGCCCGCGCAGACGCCGGCCACCAGCACCTGCGGCAGCCAGTCAGCGTGCGGGTTCGTACCGAGCACGTGGTAACTGCCCGCCAGCCCCAGCACGCCGACCACCGCGCTGAACAGCACCAGGCCGGCGACAAAGCCGCCCACGCCGCGGGTGGACACGTCGCGTACCGCCAGTTCGTCGATCCGCCGCCGCTCGACGCCCTTCACCAGGATCGCGTAGGTGATCAGCGCCGGCAGCAGTTCCATGGCCAGCAGCGCCAGCGCGAAACGCATGGGGCCGGCCGCCTTGGTCGTCCATCCCAGCGCAGCGAATACGGCGTGTGCGGCGAAACTGAGAATGGCCATCGTGACAACGAAAAACACGATGCGCGCGCCGGGCGAGAACACCAGCCAGCGTTGCCAGCGTGGCGCAAGAGGCGGAGTGGTGAAAGCGATGGCGGCGGCGGACATGGCGGTGCTTCCGTGGGAAACGCGCAGACTAGCAGTGCCGGCGACAGTCGCGCCTCCCCTGCAAAGCAGGGGAGGCCGGGAAGGGGCTTGCTGCGAGGCTGGTTGATCCCTGCTCAACCCTCACCTGCCAGGCAGGGGAGCGAATTCAGGCGTCAGACCTCGACCGCAGTCGCATGCTCGCGCGTGGCGGCGAAGCGCACCGCGGGCGCGCGTTCCTGCGCCAGCTGCAGGTTCACCCGCGAGGGCGCGAGGTAGACCAGCTCGCCGGCGGCGTCGATGGCGAGGTTCATCGCGTTCTTCTCGCGGAATTCCTCCAGCTTCTTCTCGTCGCCGCAATGCACCCAGCGCGCGGTGGCCACGGTCACCGGCTCGAACACAGCATCCACGCCATACTCGTCCTTGAGCCGGTAGGCCACCACGTCGAACTGCAGCACGCCCACCGCGCCCAGGATCAGGTCGTTCGACATCAGCGGGCGGAAGAACTGGGTGGCGCCCTCCTCGGACAACTGCGCCAGGCCCTTCTGCAGCGCCTTCATCTTCAGCGGATCGCGCAGGCGCGCGCGGCGGAACAGTTCCGGCGCGAAGTTCGGGATGCCGGTGAACGACACCGGCTCGCCCTCGGTGAAGGTGTCGCCGATGGAAATCGTGCCGTGGTTGTGCAGGCCGATAACGTCGCCCGGGTAGGCGGTCTCCACGATCTCGCGGTCGCTGGCCATGAAGGTGAGCGCGTTGGCGATGCGCACCTCCTTGCTGGTGCGCGTCTGGATCATCTTCATGCCGGCGCTGTAGGTGCCCGAGCACACGCGCATGAAGGCCACGCGGTCGCGGTGCGCGGGGTCCATGTTCGCCTGGATCTTGAACACGAAACCGGTGAGCTTTTCCTCCTCCGGCTGCACCTCGCGCGAGGTGGTGGCGCGCGCGCGCGGCGCGGGTGCGTGCTCGACGAAGAAGTCCAGCAGCAGCTGCACGCCGAAGTTGTTCACCGCCGAGCCGAAGAACACCGGCGTGAGCTTGCCGGCGAGGTAGTGCTCCAGGTCGAACGGATGCGAGGCGCCCTGCACCAGCTCCAGTTCCTCGCGCAACTCGGCCAGCGCCTCGGCGCCGATCGCGGCTTCCAGTTCCGGCGAATCCAGGCCCTTGAAGATGGTGGAGTCCTGCCGCGTAAAGTTCTTGCCCTGCTCGAACAGGTGCACCTCGTCCAGCAGCAGGTGGTACACGCCCTTCAGGCGCTTGCCCATGCCGATCGGCCAGGTCAGCGGCGCGCAAGCGATGCCCAGCACGGATTCGACCTCGTCCAGCAGCTCGATCGGCGAGCGGCCCTCGCGGTCCAGCTTGTTGATGAAGGTCATGATCGGCGTGTCGCGCAGGCGGCAGACTTCCATCAGCTTGATCGTGCGCTCCTCCACGCCCTTGGCGCAGTCGATCACCATCAGCGCCGAGTCCACCGCGGTGAGCACGCGGTAGGTGTCCTCGGAGAAGTCCGCGTGGCCGGGCGTGTCCAGCAGGTTGACGATCTTGCCTTCGTACGGGAACTGCATCACCGACGAGGTCACCGAGATGCCGCGCTCCTTCTCCAGCGCCATCCAGTCGGAGGTCGCATGGCGCGCGGCCTTGCGCCCCTTCACCGAGCCGGCCATCTGGATCGCGCCGCCGAACAGCAGCAGCTTTTCCGTCAGCGTGGTCTTGCCCGCGTCAGGGTGGCTGACGATGGCGAAGGTGCGGCGGCGGCGGGTTTCGGCGAGGTGCGTGGACATGGATGGGGCTGGCATGGACGGTGAACCGCGCATTCTACCGTGCGCGGTCGGCCATGGCCCGATTGCGCCGCCGTCAACGCATGATGCCGGTATGCCCCAGCGAGTAGCGGCCCGGCTGCGGCCACACCGCCAGGCCGTGCGGTTCGGCGCCGACCTTGATCTTGCGCATCCTGCCGGTGGCGGTATCGATGGCGTAAACGACGTCGTCGAAGCGACCGGATAGCCACAGCGTCTTGCCGTCGGCGCTGACGTTGCCCATGTCCGGGCTGCCGCCGCCGGGGACCGGCCAGTTGGCGATCACCTTGCGGGTGGCGAAGTCGATCACCGACACGCTGCCCTTGCCGTGGCGCGGCCCGTGGATCTTGTTCGAGCCGCGGTTGGCGACGTAGAGCTTCGTGCCGTCGCGGCTCGGGTACAGGCCGTGGGTGCCGACGCCGGTCTTGATGAAGCCGACCCGGGTGAAGCTGGCGCCGTCGATCAGGAACACGCCGTCGGCCATCATGTCGGCCACGTAGAACAGCTTGCCGTTGGGCGAGACGCGGATGTCCTGCGGCATGCCGTGCTTGTCCAGCTGCAGGTAGCCCAGCACCTTGCGGTGGACCATGTCGATCTTCGCCAGCCGGCCGCCGAACTCGCAGGTGAAGATCGCGTAGCGGCCGTCGATGGAGTAATCGGCGTGGTTGATGCCCTTGCAACCGGGCACCTGCAGGCTGGATTCCAGCGCCATCGTGTGCGGGTTGCGGAAGTCCAGCCGAGCGTGCGCCTCGGCCACCACGATGGCCTGCTTGCCGTCGGGGGTGAAGTACATGTTGTACGGGTCGTCGACCGGGATCGAGGCGCCCGGCTTGCCGGTCCGCGCGTCGATCGGGGTGAGGCTGCCGTCGCTGTGGCCTTCGGCGTTGTTGGTGACCCACAGCGTCTTCAGGTCCCACGAGGGCACCACATGCTGCGGGCTCTGCCCGACCTTGAACGTGTCGACCACCTTGTAGGTGGCCGGATCGATCACGGAAACGCTGTCGCCGCGCAGGTTCGGCACGTAGATGCGCGGCAGGTCGCCGGCCACGGCGGGGCTGAGGTGGCCGGCACCGGCCTCGCTGTAGAGGTTGGCGGCATTCACCACCGGCGGCATGCCGGGGACGGTCCCGACCTGGGACGCGGCGGCCAGCGGGGCGGCGCCGAGGCCGGCGAGGGCGGCGCCGGCCAGCAGGGCGAGGCGCGGAAGACACAGGGATGCTGGGGACATGGCGGTTCGCTGCAGGTGAGGGGGAGTGCGGGGATGCGGGCGGTGCATTATCGCCCAGCCGTGTCGCGGCGGATCGCCTCGACCGTGCGCTGCACGATCGCGTCGACGCCGGGCTGGCCCAGCGCCGCGCTGGAACGGCGCGGGTCGCCGCCGTAGACGCCGTCCGCCGCGCCGGGCTTCGGTGCGTGGCGCAGGCGCTCCAGCCGCACCATCTGCGGCGCCACCGCCAGTTGCAGCGAGGTGTCGGCCAGCCCCGCGTGCGTGCCGATCTCGTCGTCGCGGATGCCGTGCTGGCGCAGGATCTGTGCGTAGCCGCTGGAACTGGCCTCGTAGTATTCCGGTGGCGCGAAGGCGCGCGCCGGCTTGCCGGCCCATTGCCGGTTGAGCTGCGCCACCACGTGCTGCAAGTCCTTCTGGTAGCCGCCGTGGTCGCCCAGGAACACGATGTTGCGGAAGCCGTGCACGGCGAAGCTGTTCGCGGCGGAGGCCAGCAGCTGCTCGAACGTGCTGTCCGGAATCGTGATGGTGCCTGGGAAGCGCATGTGCGAGGTGGGCGGGGCGTAGCCGCCTTCGGGCACGTAGGCCACGGTGGGCGCCACCAGCGCATTGCCCAGCGCTTCGGCGATGCGCTCGGCCAGCACGGTGGCGCGGCGGTTGTGCTTGCCCACCGCGATGTACGGGCCGCTCTGCTCGGTGCCGCCGATGGGGATGATAACGGTGGTCTTGCCGGCGTGGACGGCAGCGCGGATTTCGGTCCAGGTCAGGTCCTGCAGTTGCACGGTGGCGGGCGCCTGCGCGAACGCGGCCTGTGCGGCGACGAGCAGGGCGGCGAACAGGAGGGCGCGTCGCAAAAGGTGCAGCGGCATGAGGATTCCTCGCGGAAAGCAGGAGCGATACGACAGCGGAGTTTACTTGGCCTCCTTCTCCATCAACCGCTCCACCATGCCTGTCGGCACTTCCTGATAGTGGTCGAACTCCATCGTGAAGGTGCCGCGGCCGCGGGTGGCCGAGCGCAGGAAGTTGATGTAGCCGAACATCTCGGCCAGCGGCACGTGGCCCTGCACGAAGGCGGAGGTGCCTTTCTGGCCCTGGTCGCTGACGGTGCCGCGGCGGCGGTTGATGTCGCCGATGACGTCGCCGAGGTAGTCGGCCTCCATCACCACTTCGAGCCGCATGATCGGTTCGAGCAGTTTCGGCTTGCTGAGCTTCTGCGCTTCGCGGAAGCACTGGCGGGTGGCGATCTCGAACGCCAGCGCGGAAGAGTCGACGTCGTGATACTTGCCGTCGATCAGGCGCGCGGTGAAGTCGACCACCTCGTAGCCGGCAACCTGGCCTTCCTGCGATTCCGCCTTGACCGAATGCTCGACCGCCGGGATGTATTCGCGCGGCACGCGGCCACCGACCACCTCGTCGGCGAACATCACGCCCGAGCCCGGTTCGCCCGGTTCGAAGATCATCGTCACCTCGGCAAACTGGCCGGAGCCGCCGGTCTGCTTCTTGTGCGTGTAGGTGTGCTCGACCGTACGGCCGAACGCCTCGCGGAAGCTGACCTTGGGCTTGCCCATGTTCGCTTCCACGCCTAGCTCGGTACGCATGCGGTCGATGGTCACTTCCAGGTGCAGCTCGCCCATGCCCTTGAGCACGGTCTGGCCGGTTTCCTGGTCCACTTCGAGCTTCAGCGACGGATCGGCCTTGACCATCTTGTAGAGCGCGGTGGACAGCTTGTCGACGTCGCTGCGCGACTTCGGTTCCACCGACACGCTGATCACCGGGTCGGGGAAGCGCATGCGTTCGAGCAGCGCCGGGTGCGCGGGGTCGCTCAGCGAATCGCCGGTCTCGGTGTCCTTCATCGAGACGAAGGCGCAGATGTCGCCGGCGCGCACTTCGTCGATTTCCTTGGTGTCGTCGGCCTGCACTTCGACGATGCGGCCCACGCGTTCCTTGCGGCCGCGGGTGACGTTGAGCAGGGTGTCGCCCTTCTTGATCGCGCCGGAGTAGATACGACAGAACGTGAGCGTGCCGAACGGGTCGTTGATCACCTTGAACGCCAGCGCGCGTGCCGGCGCGTCGTCGGTCACCGCCTGCTCACCGACGACGTGGCCGTCCTCGTCGACCATCGCGATGCCGCCGTTTTCGCCCGGATACGGCAGATAGTCGACCACCGCATCCAGCAGCTGCTGCACGCCCTTGTTCTTGTACGACGAGCCGCACAGCACCGGCACCAGCGCGCCGCTGACGGTGCCCGCACGGATGCATCGCTTGAGCACGGCCGGATCGAACCCGCCGGTCTCGATCAGCCGCTCGAAGGCGGTGTCGTCCAACGCCAGCGCGGTTTCCAGCAGCTCCTGGCGCAGCTTCGGCAGTTCGGCGAGCCACGTATTGTCGGCGGTGCTGGAGAAGCTCAGTCGCTGCGGCAGCTGATCCAGCGGCACGCTTTCCCACACGGCGTCCTTGTCGTCGGAAGCCCACAGGTAGCCCACGCCGGCGACCAGGTCGGCCATGCCGACGAATTCGCCGCTGCTGCCCAGCGGGATCTGGCACAACAGCGCGTTCGCGCCGAGGCGCTCGCGGATGCCTTGCACGCAGTGCGCGAAGTTCGCGCCGATGCGGTCCATCTTGTTGACGTAGCACAGGCGCGGCACCTTGTACTGGTCGGCCAGGCGCCAGTTGGTCTCGGTCTGCGGCTCCACGCCGGCGACGCCGTCGAACACCACCACGGCGCCGTCGAGCACGCGCAGCGAACGGTTCACCTCGATGGTGAAGTCCACGTGGCCCGGAGTGTCGATCAGGTTGATGCGGTGGCCCTTCCACTCGGTGGTCACCGCGGCCGACTGGATGGTGATGCCGCGCTTGCGCTCCTGCTCCAGGTAGTCGGTGGTGGTCGAGCCGTGGCCGTCCCTGGTGTCGTGCACGTCGATGATCTGGTGCTTGCGCCCGGTGTAGTACAGCACGCGCTCGGTCGTCGTCGTCTTGCCGGCGTCGATGTGCGCGATGATGCCGATGTTGCGGTAGAGCGCGAGCGGTTTCTGGCGGGCCACGGTGCGGATTCCGGATAGAGGGAGATAGGGGAGTTACATGCTGCCCCGCGGGCTGTTTTCAATCCGCGAAGCGCGGCAGGCTCAGGTTTGCGGCTCCGGCACCCGCGGCATCGCCACGCGAACGGACTGACCCATGCGGCGCAGCCCGCGGGAGTGCGAGGCGAGGCCGGCGGCGAACGGCGGTTCGCGCGATAGGGCGCAGCGTGTTCGCGGCAGGCGGTCTCGACCACGGGCGCCAGCGGCAGGCCGAAGGCGAGCGTGAAAGACACCCGCTTGCCGGGTGCCGCCATCCTGCGCGATGCGAGGTACGGCGAGTGCTGCATCGGAGTGCGAGGTTCGTGCCGGCCGGATCACCCCATGGCCTTGAACGTCACCACCAGCACGTCGCGGTGCGCGGCCAGCGCGGGATCCTTCGGCACCACCGGAGTGACGCCGTGGAACACGCGGTGGTCGTCGACCAGCGCCGCGTCGAAGGCACGGGCGAGCGTGAACTGGCCCAGCTCATGGCCATCGGGCGCGTGGATGGTGGTGGTGCCGCGCTCGATGTTCTCGCGGTCGACCAGCAGCACCAGCACGTAGTCCACGCCGTCGCGGTGCACGCCCTCGGGCGTGGGTTCGCCGGCCTCGTCGGCGCGCGCCTCGATGCGGAACTGGTGCACCTCGATGCGCCATCGCCGCATCTCCGGCGCCAGAGCGCCGAAACCGTCGCGGCAGAACGCGAGGATGCGCTGCAGGCTGGCGCCATCGGCCATGGCCGGCGCTACCGGCTCGAACCAGCGCTCGATGCCGCCCTGCAAGGTGTTGTAGCTCACGCTCTGGTAGTGCGGCTGGTGCGGCTCGCGGCGGATCGCGCCATCGGCATCGGCGGTGAACACCGCATGGCGACGGCGGCGGTGGCGGCCGCGCGCGGCGAGGTAGGCGTCGTCGCCGAGATCATTCCAGCTCGCGGCGAACGCGGGCCAGTCGGCGAGCGTGGCCGCGTCGAGCAGGCTGCGCATCACCTCGGCGGTGACGAAGGCATAGCCGTCGCGGCGCAGGGCGACGCGCAGGTCGGGCGGTGCGGGGGCATTCATGCGCGCACGCTAGCAGGTCGCGCATGAAGCGGCATTGGCTTGCCTGTGGCAACGCTGGGGCGGTGCTTCAGAGCGCCTTGGCGAACGCGCGATGCACGACTTCCGCCTGCGGCCTGGCCGGGCTTCCTGCCGGAAATGCCTGCTCCAGCCACGTCGGCACCGGGATGCGCTTCTCGCGCAGGAACGCGGGGTTGAACAGCTTGGCCTGGTAGCGCGTGCCGGCGTCGGCGAGCACGGTGACGATGGTGTGGCCGGGGCCGAGCGCACGGGCGAGCCGGATCGCGCCGGCGATGTTCACGCCGCTGGAGCCGCCCACGCACCAGCCTTCCTCGTGCAGCAGGCGGTGCGCCAGCGGCACGGATTCGTCGTCGGGAATCGACCAGGCCAGGTCGATGGCCGCGCCGTCGAAGTTCGCGGTGATGCGGCTGGAGCCGATGCCTTCGCTGATCGAGTTGCCGCTGGCGGCCAGCTCGCCGGTGCGTACGTAGCTGGCCAGCGCGGAGCCGGCCGGGTCGGCCAGCGCGATGCGCACCTGCGGCCGGCGCGCCTTCAGCGCATGGCCCACGCCGGCCAGCGTGCCGCCGGTGCCGGCGGCGCAGACGAAACCGTCCACGTAGCCGCCGGTCTGTTCCCAGATCTCCACGCCGGTGGTGGCGGCGTGCCAGTCGCGGTTCGCGGTGTTGTCGAACTGGTTGGCGAACCATGCGCTGCCGGGCTGCGCCGCGTTCAGCGCCTCGGCGTGGCGGCGCGCGTGGTGGGCATAGTGGTTGGGGTCCTTGTACGGCACCGCGGGCACCAGCCGCACTTCGGCGCCGGTGACGCGCAGCGCGGCGATCTTCTCCGCGCTCTGCGTCTCCGGCATGAAGATCACCGTGCGGTAGCCGCGGCTGGCGCCGATCAGCGCGAGGCCGATGCCGGTGTTGCCCGCGGTGCCTTCCACGATGGTGCCGCCGGGCCGCAGTTCGCCGCACCGTTCCGCGTCCAGCACCAGGCCCAGCGCGGTGCGGTCCTTGATCGAGCCGCCGGGGTTGAGCAGCTCCGCCTTGGCCAGCACCTCGCAGCCGGTGAGCTCGCTGGCGTGGCGCAGGCGGATCAGCGGCGTGCGGCCCACGCTGGCGGAAAGGTCGGCTTGGATGCTCATGATCGAAGGCTCATTCGCGAATCAGGTTCTGTCGCCCGTGCAGGCCTTGTAGGAGCGCACCTTGTGCGCGAACGCCTTTACGCTGATCGAAGCAAAAGCATTCGCGCACAGGGTGCGCTCCTACGGGAGGGACGTCTCACGCCGCCGGCGCGGGCACCAGGCGCAGGTAGGGCTTCAGCGTCTTCCAGCCGTCGGGATACAGCTTGCGCGCGTCCTCGTCGGACACCGAGGGCGCGATGATCACGTCGTCGCCCGGCTGCCAGTCCACCGGCGTGGTGAGCTTGCGGCCGTCGGTGAGCTGCAGCGAGTCGAGCACGCGCAACACCTCGTCCACGTTGCGACCCGCGCTCGGCGGATAGGTGAGGATCAGCCGCACCTTCTTCTGCGGGTCGATCACGAACACCGAGCGCACGGTGACCTTGGGGTCGGCTTTCGGGTGGAACATGCCGTACAGCTTCGCCACCTCCAGCTCCGGGTCGGCCAGCAGCGGATAGTTCAGCGCGGCGCCGCCCACGTCGGCCACGTCCTTCGCCCAGCCGTGGTGGTCGGCCACCGAATCCACCGACAGGCCGATCAGCTTCGTGTTGCGCGCGTCGAACTCCGCCTTGCGGCTGGCGAACGCGCCCAGCTCGGTGGTGCACACCGGGGTGAAGTCCTTCGGGTGCGAGAAGAACACCACCCAGTGCGAGCCGGCGTAGTCGTGGAAGCGCACCGTGCCGGCGGTGGAGTCGAGGGTGAAGTCGGGGGCGGTGTCGCCCAGCTGCAGGCTCATGGGGTGCTCCTTTGCGAACGGTCCGGTCAGCCTGCGGCATCCTCCGCGCCGCCGGCAAATACATATCACGAATATGCATATAAGTGTCCAGACGTTTAGACGTCTATTGACAGACCTACGCGGTGCCGGCACTATCGTTCGCACTCATCGAGACCGGCTGAGGGACAGGCCCTTTGAAGCCGGGGCAACCTGCGGAATGTTCCGCGACGGTGCCAACTCCTGCGGCGGCGCAGGAGCCTGTTGGATTTGAGTGGTCGAGGCGAAAATTCGGCTGCGCGAGGACAGATTTTCGACGCTTCGCCGACCCATGGTGGTTCCATGGGTCAAGAAGTGGCGGAAATATGGATCGCGCAGACGGATTTGCAGCCCGGCCGGCTCAAGTCCAACAGACTCCCAGGCGCTCCGGCAGATGGGCAGCTTGCGCAGGCGGCGACGTGCCGTACGCGCGGGGCTCCTCTCCGGCATCCGCAGGCGATGCCGAACGGAGAGACGCATGAGCCAGCTGCCCGAAACCCGCCCCCTCTGCAGCGCCGACGTGGTCGCGCTTCCCGTCGCGCCGCGTGCGCGTGGCGGCCTTGGCGTGCAGCGCAGCACGCGGCGGCTCGCGCTCTCCCCGAAGTACGGCAGCGGCCCGCGCGAGGTCGACGTGCGCTACCTGTGGTGCGGCGCGCCGGATGCGCCCACCGTGATCGTGCAGGGCGGCATCTCCGCCGACCGCGACGTCACCGCGCCGGCCGATGCCGCGCCGGGCTGGTGGCAGGAACTGGTGGCCGAGGGCGCGGCGATCGACCTCGGTGGCTTCCGCGTGCTGGCGATCGACTGGCTCACCCCGGCCGAGCTCGGCGCCACCACCATCTCCAGCGAGGACCAGGCCGACGCTCTGGCTGCGCTGCTGGATGCGCTGGGCATCGCCAGGGCGCATGCGTTCGTGGGTTCCTCCTACGGTGCGATGGTGGCGCTGGCCTTCGCCGCGCGGCATCCGCAGCGGGCGGAACGGCTGGTGCTGCTGGCCGGCGCGCACCGCGCGCACCCGCTTTCCACCGCGCAGCGCAGCGTGCAGCGCGGCATCGTGCGGCTGGGCCAGCAGAGCGGCCAGCTGGACGAGGCGCTGGCACTGGCGCGCCAGCTGGCGATGACCACCTATCGCGGCAGCGCCGAGTTCGGCCGCCGCTTCGCCGGCGAACCGGAGTGGCGTGGCGACCGCTTCCACTTCCCGGTCGAGGACTACCTGGAGCACCACGGGCGCCGCTTCGTGGAGCGCTTCGACGCCGAGCGCTTCCTCGCGCTGTCCGAATCCATCGACCTGCACGACGTGGCGCCCGAGCAGGTGCCGCTGCCGGCCACCCTGATCGGCTTCCCCTCCGACCGCCTGGTGCCGCTGGCCGACCTGTGCGAATTGCAGCGTCGCCTGCGCGGCCCGGCCACGCTGGAAGTGGTGGAGTCGCCCTACGGCCACGACGCCTTCCTCAAGGAACCGGAGCAGCTCGCGCCGCTGCTGCGCGAAGCCCTGCGCTGAGTCTCACCACGACAACACCCATAGCGACACATCGGATTCCGGGAGTACCACCATGAGCGAGACCACGTCCCCCTGTACCCGCGCCGTGCGCGCCGGCATCGAGAGCGACACCCAACACGGCGCGGTGGTGCCGCCGCTGCACCTGTCCACCAACTACAGCTTCGAGGGTTTCGGCAAGAAGCGCCCCTACGACTACTCGCGCAGCGGCAACCCCACCCGCGACCTGCTCGCCGATGCGCTGGCCGAGCTGGAGCAGGGCGCCGGCGCGGTGGTCACCGCCAGCGGCATGGCCGCGGTGGCGCTGGCGCTGGAGCTGGTGCCGGCCGGCGCCACGGTGCTTGCCGCGCACGATTGCTATGGCGGCACCTGGCGCCTGCTCGACGCGTGGGCGAAGAAGGGCCGCTTCGCGGTGCAGTTCGCCGACCTCACCGATCCCGCCGCGCTGGCCGCCGGCCTCGCCGCGAAGCCCGCGCTGGTGTGGGTGGAGACGCCGTCCAACCCGCTGCTGCGCATCACCGACATCCGCCACGTGGCGCATGCCGCGCATGCCGCGGGCGCGCTGGTGGTGGTGGACAACACCTTCCTCTCGCCTGCGCTGCAGCAGCCGCTGGCGCTGGGCGCCGACGTGGTGGTGCATTCGACGACGAAGTACATCAACGGCCACAGCGATGTGGTGGGAGGCGCCGTGGTGGCGCGCACGCCGGAGCTGGCCGAGCAGCTGAAGTGGTGGGGCAACTGCAACGGCCTCACCGGCGCTCCGTTCGACAGCTACCTCACCCTGCGCGGCCTGCGCACGCTGGGCGTGCGCCTGCGCCAGCACCAGGAAAACGCCGAGCGCATCGCCGCGTACCTGGACGGGCATGCCGCCGTGCGCAAGGTCTGGTACCCCGGCCTTGCGTCCAACCCGTACCACGCGCTGGCCGCGCGCCAGCAGCAGGGCTTCGGCGCGATGCTCAGCTTCGAGCTGGAAGGCGACGAGGCGCAGATCGCCGCCTTCGTCGACGGCCTGGAATACTTCTCGCTGGCCGAATCGCTGGGCGGCGTGGAAAGCCTGGTCGCGCATCCGGCCACCATGACCCACGCCGCGATGACGCCGGAGGCGCGCCGCAAGGCGGGCATCGCCGACACCTTGCTGCGCGTGTCGGTGGGCATCGAGGACGGCGACGACCTGCTGCGCGACCTCGATGCCGGGCTGGCGCGCGCCGTGGCCGCGGGCAAATCCAAACGCGCGGTGGGCGCATGAGCGCGGTGCTGGCCGAGGCCGTGCCAGTGGGAAAATACGAGGCGGCGCCCGCGATCGCGGTGGCGCTGCTGGGCACCGGCGTGGTCGGCGGCGCCTTCCTCAAGCTGCTGAACACGCCGGCCGCCGCCGCGCTGCAGCTGGTGGGTGCGGCCAATTCGCGCCGCCAGCAGACCGATCCCGCCAGGCTCGCCGAGCGCAACCTGCGCGAGCAGCTCAAGCTCAACGGCGCGCCACGCGACGATGCGGCCCTGCTTGCCGCACTTGATGCCAGCGGCGCCGCGGTCAGGGTGATCGTGGATGCCACCGCCAGCGGCGAACTCGCCGCGCGCCATGCCGAGTGGCTGGGCCACGGCTACCACGTGGTCACCGCCAACAAGTCGCTGGGCGGTGGCGAACTGCCGGGTTGGCGCGCGCTGCAAGCCGCACTTGCCAACGGCGCGCGCTACGGCGATTCCGCCACCGTGGGCGCCGGCCTGCCGGTGCTCTCCACGCTGCGCCGGCTGCGCCACTGCGGCGACGCGCTGCTCACGCTGGAAGGCGTGTTCTCCGGCTCGCTGTCCTATCTCTTCAACAGCTACGACGGCAGCCGGCCGTTCTCCGCACTGCTGCGCGAGGCGCGCGAACTGGGCTACACCGAGCCCGACCCGCGCGCCGACCTGTCCGGCGAGGACGTGGCGCGCAAGCTGCTGATCCTCGCCCGCAACGCCGGCTTCGCGCTGGGCTGCGACGAGGTGCAGGTGGAAGGCCTGGTGCCCGAGCCGCTGCGCGCGCTGGACACCGAGACTTTCCTCGCCCGGCTGGAGGAACTCGACGAGCCGCTGGCCGCCCGCCACGCCGAGGCGAAGTCGCGCGGCCACGTGTTGCGCTTTCTCGCCCGGCTCAACCAGCGCGGCCGTGCCCGCGTGGGCCTGGTCGAAGTGCCGGCCGATCATCCCGCCGCACGCCTCTACGGCACCGACAACCAGTTCGCGCTCACCACCACTCGGTATCACACCCAGCCGCTGGTGATCCAGGGGCCGGGCGCGGGGCCCGAAGTCACTGCGCAGGCGTTGCTGGGCGACGTGCTGGCGCTTGGCTGAATGCCGTTGTAGGAGCGCACCCTGTGCGCGAATGCCTTTGCTCCGATTGAGCATCAAAGCATTCGCGCACAGGGTGCGCTCCTACGGTCACGCCTTCGGCACGAACTGCAGGTACGGCTCCGCCTCGCGCAACGCGCGGGCGAAGGACGGCCGCGCCATCAATCGTTGCCGGTAGGCGGCGAGGTGCGGAAAGTCGTCCAGCGGTTCCGCCCAGTCGGAGTAGAACAGCGGCGGCGCCGCCGCGCAGTCGGCCATGGTGAACGTGTCGCCCGTCGCCCAGGTGCGCCCGCGCATCTCCTGCTCGAGCAGGGCATAGGCAGTGCGCAACTGCGCGCGCGCCTGCTCCACGCCGATCACGTCGTGGCCGCCCTCGGGGCGCAGGCGGTCGGTGATGACCTTCTGCGTGGGCACGTGCAGGTACAGGTCGAAGAAGCGGTCGCGCTCGCGCACCTCCAGCGCGGCCTGCGGATCGGCGGGAATCAGGTTCGTGCGGCCGGGATAGTGCTGCGCGAGGTACTCGATGATGATGCTGGACTCCGGCACGGTGCGGCCGCGCGCCTCGTCGCGCAGCACCGGGAAGCGCAGGATCGGCCAGACCTTGCGGAATTCCTCGCGCGAGGCCGCGTCGTCCAGCCGCACCTCGCGCGGCTCGAACGGCGTGTCGTTCTCGTACAGCGCGATCAGCACCTTGTGGCAGAACGAGGACAGCGGGTGCATGTAGAGCAGCAGGCTCATGGCGGTTCCTTGGGTAGTCGAAGCCGGGACCGCGCAAGCGGCCTTCCGCTGCAGCGACGAACGGGTCGGCGGATTATCGACACGGGTGGGCGATTGCCGCCGGATCGAGCCGGGTGCTAGCGTGCCCTGCGTCCCCTCCCACCACAAAGGAACACGCATGAATTCGGCAGGCCCCGAAGTCCTGGAAGTGCGTCTGGCCCGGCTGGAACGCTCCTTGCGGCGTGCCCGCTGGGGCATGTTCGGCCTGCTGCTGCTGGTGGTTGCGCTGTTCCTCGCCTGGTACGGCGTGGGCGGCATCGTGCAGCGCGAGATACGCGTGCATCGCATCTATGCGGTGGATGACGCCGGTACGGTGCGCGTGCGGATCGGCCAGGATCCTGCCGGCGGCCACCGGTTGAGCCGCGTGGCAGGCGTTACCCTCTATGACGACACGGGCCTCGAGCGTGGCGGCATGGGCACCATGGCCAACGGCCGCGTGGCGGTGGGGCTGGATGCGCCGAGTACGCCGCCGGGCACGGATCGCGACCGCGTCGGCCTGATGGTCGACGGCAAGGGTCACACGCTGTTCATGCTGCTGGATGCCCAGGCTGCGCCGGTGGTGATGGCGAAGGGCGGCGACAAGGGCGGCACCCTGCAGGTCTCCGAGGTGACCCCGGACGGCAAGCACCTGCAGGTGCGTACGCTGGGGGTGAGCGGCGACAAGCAGTCGACCGAGGATGCGGACTGACCGGCAGCGGTCAGCCTGTTCCCGGCGCTTTCGCGTGCCTGCCGCGACGCGCAGCCGCCTCGTTGTTTGGCCAAGTGGATCTGGCCCCGTGGCTGCTCAGCCTGCCATGCGGCCGCCATCCGCTTCGATCACCGGCAGCGGCACGGGTTTCACGCGCACGGCCAGCACCACGCCGGCCACCAGCAGCACGATGCCGAGCAGGGCGGATGGTGCCGGCATGCGGTGGCGCAGGACGAAGGCGTAGCCCAGCGCGGCGAGCGTCTCGAACACGATCAGTTGGCCGGCCAGTGCCGTAGGCAGGCGCTGGCTGGCTTCGTTCCAGCACAGCGTGCCCAGCCACGAGGCGAACAGGCCGATGGCCGCCATCAGGCCGACGAACAGGCCGGGGTGCGATCCGAGCGGCATCGGGAAAGCGTTGCCGCCGACTTTCATCGCGCCCCACAGCACGGCATAACCGAGCGCGGCCAGCGGCAGCGTGGCTACGCCTTGCGCGGTGGCCCAGGCGCGCGGATTGCGGTCGGGGTGATGGCGCAGCCAGTCGGCGTTGCGCAACGGGTACCAGGTCCAGCAGGCCACCGCGCCGCAGGCGAACAGGGCGCCGGAGACGTAGCGCGCCAAGCCGCCTTGGGCATGGCGCAGCGCGGCCAGCTCGGCATGGTTCACGCTGGCGATGCCGGCGGCGATCAGCAGCAGCGGCGGCGCCAGCCGCAGCCATGGCAGCCGGCCGTCGCGCCGGCCATTGCGCAGGTTGGCCGCAATGGCGATGACCACCGGCAGGGTGCCGACGATCATCGTGGGCAGCGGCGCGCCGGCGCGCTGGACGGCGCTGGCCAGGCACAGGTAGTACAGCAGGTTGCCCACCGCGACGAGCTTGAGCGCCTCGATCCAGTCGGCGCGGGCTAGCCGGCGCAACGCATCGCGGTGCAGCCACGCCAGCGGCAGCGCAATCAGGCCGAAGGCGAGGTAGCGCCCCACCGACTGCAGCGCCGGGGGGTAATCCGGCAGCAGCAAGGGGGCGACAAAGACCATGCCCCACATCAGGCCGGCCGCGAGTGCGTAGAGAATTCCCGTCAACATGCGTGCAGCATGACGCGTCGCGCGGCGCTTGTCTTGAAGCGGATGGCTGCGGCCGTTGCTATCGGGTGTGTCGACCAAGCGCAGGTTTTGCTTGTCGGTTGCCGGTGCGGCCTCACCCGATCAGCGTCTTGAGCCGCGTCCGCGTCAGCGGCCCGAAGCGCAGCCGCTCGCACAGCGCATCGATCGCGGCGGCATCGCCGGCCTCGCGCCGCAGCGCGTCGGCGCCGTCCGGCACCGGCGCATCCAGCGCGATGCGGGTCAGGCGGCGGTAGAGCCGCGCCTGCTCGCCGTGCTCGCGCAGTTTCGCGGCGCAGCTGGCGGCGCCGCGCAGGCGCAGGAAGGCCACTTCGTCCACGCGTTCGAGCAGCGCTTCGAGGTCGCCGAAGTGGCCGAGCAGGGCGGCGGCGGTCTTGGCGCCGATGCCGGGCACGCCGGGGATGTTGTCCACCGCGTCGCCGCACAGCGCGAGGTAGTCGGCCACCTGGTGCGGGTGTACGCCGAGTTTCTCGTGCACGCCCGCGGGGCCCCAACGCAGGTTGCGGGCATAGTCCCACTGTTCGTCATGCTCGCCCAGCAGCTGGCCGAAGTCTTTGTCGGCGGAGACGATCACGCCGGGCACGCCGTGCGCGCGCAAGCCCCACAGCGCGCTGCCGATCAGGTCGTCGGCCTCGTAGCTGTGATCGATCATCACCGGGATGCCGAGTGCCGCGGTCACTTCGCGGCACAGCACGAACTGGCGCTCCAGGTCGGGCGGCGGCAGTTCGCGGTTGGCCTTGTAGGGCGGGTAGATCGCGTTGCGGAACGAGCTGGTGAGCGAGGCGTCGAAGGCCACCGCCAGCCGTTCCGGGCGCACCTTCTCCAGCAGCTCGCACAGGAAGCGGGTGTAGCCGTGCACGGCGTTCGCCGGGTGACCGTCGGCGTCGTGGAACTCGTCCGGCATCGAGTGCCAGGCGCGGAACACGTACAGGCTGCCGTCGACCAGATGGGCGGCGTCGCGGCGTTGCGCGTTCATGGCGACCACGTGCTCAGCAGGTCGTCCAGCTCGGGGCGCTCGCGGTCGGGCACTTCGATCTGCGGCGTGCCGAGATGCACGAAGGCGACCACGTGTTCGTTCGCGGCCAGGCCGAGGATGGCGGCCACGTCGGGGTCGTAGGCGGCCCAGCCGGTGAGCCACTGCGCGCCATAGCCCAGCGCAAAGGCGCCGAGCAGGATGTTGTACGCCACGTTGCCGGCGCACAGGCGCTGCTCGATCGCGGGCACCTTGCTGGCGTCGTCGAGCCGCGCGACCACCGCGACCACCAGCGGCGCGAAGGTGTAGCGCAGGCGTTCCTTCTCGCGCTTGGCGTCGGAGAGTTCGGGCTGCTTGCGGATCGCCAGCTCGGCCAGCCGCTCGCCGAAGCGCAGCTTGGCCTCGCCGGCTAGGCGGATCAGCCGGAACGGCACCAGCTTGCCGTGGTCGGGCACGCGGATCGCGGCCGTCAGCAAGTCGCGCAGCGTGGCCTCGTCGGGCGCGGGTTCGCCGAGCTGGCGCGAAGGGACGGAGTGGCGCTGCAACAGCAGCTCGAGCGGGGCGGCCATGGCGGGATCGTTCGCGGAAAAGCGCATGGTAACCCGCATGGGTCGCTGCATCAGCGCGGTGGCAAGGTGAACGCGCCGGGCAGCAGCGCCGCCACGCTGGTCTGCGCGGTATCGCCGCGCAGGTTGGCAAGCAGCACCGGCATGTCGCCGTCGCACAGCTCGCTCATCACCTGGCGGCAGGCACCGCAGGGGCTGACCGGCGCCGCGCAGTCGGCGATCACCGCGATCGCGACGAAGTCGCCCGGCTTGCAGCCGGCCGCGACGGCGGCGAAGAGCGCGGTGCGCTCGGCGCAGTTGCACAGGCCATAGGAAGAATTCTCCACGTTGCAGCCGGCGAAGCGGCGGCCGTCGCGGGCCAGCAGGGCCGCACCCACGGCGAAGCCGGAATACGGGGCATGGGCCTGTTCGCGCGCGGCAAGCGCCATGGCCAGCAACTCGTCGTGCGGGGTGGATACGGGCATCGTGTTCTCCGTGTATCCCCGTGGCGGTGGGTCAGGTTAGCGCGCGTGGGCGGTGCCTCCAAGCACGGGCGAGTGCGGCTAAGATGCGACGAGCTTCCACGAGGGGATGCGCCATGCCGATCACCGTAGCCGCCTTGCGCGAAACCGCCTCCGGCGAACGCCGCGTGGCGATCACGCCCGAGATGGCGAAGAAACTCGGCGGCAAGGGTTTGCGCGTGTTGCTGGAGCGTGGTGCAGGCACGGCGGCGGGTTTCCCCGACGACAGCTATGCGAACGCGGACTTCGCCACCGCCGCGGACGTGCTGGCGCAGGCAGACCTGCTGGCCTGCGTGCTGCCGCCGCACGATGCGGTGTTCGCGCAGCTGCGCGAAGGCGCGGTGGTGGTGGGGCAGCTGCGTCCCTATGGTGCGGCATCGCGCATCGAGGCGCTGGCCGCGCGCAGGCTCACGGCGTTCGCGCTGGAGCTGTTGCCGCGCACCACTCGCGCGCAGGCGATGGACGTGCTCAGTTCGCAGGCGGCGGTGGCCGGTTATCGCGCGATGCTGATCGCCGCCGAGGCGGCGCCGAAGTTCTTCCCGATGCTCACCACCGCGGCGGGCACGATCCGCCCTTCGAAGGTGCTGGTGATCGGCGCCGGCGTGGCCGGCCTGCAGGCAATCGCCACCGCACGCCGGCTGGGTGCACAGACCGAGGGTTACGACGTGCGCCCCGAAACGCGTGAGCAAGTGGAATCGCTGGGCGCGAAGTTCCTCGACCTGGGCGTCAGCGCGGCCGGCAGCGGCGGCTATGCGCGCGAGCTGTCGGCCGAGGAGCGCGCCGCGCAGCAGCAGGCGCTGGCCGAGCGCCTCGCGGCCTTCGACGTGGTGGTGAGCACTGCGGCGGTGCCGGGCCGGCCCGCGCCGAAGATCCTCACCGTCGCGATGGTCGCGGGCATGAAGCCGGGCGCACTGATCGTGGACCTCGCTGCCGAGAGTGGCGGCAACTGCGAACTGACCAGGCCGGGCGAGCGGGTGGAGCAGGGCGGCGTCACCATCCTGGGCCCGCTCAACCTGCCGGCCGGTGCGCCACTGCACGCTTCGGAGATGTATGCGCGCAACGTGCTGAACTTCGCCGAGCTGCTGCTGAAGGACGGCACGCTGGCGCCGGACTTCGACGACGAACTGGTGGCGAAGAGCTGCCTGGTGCGTGCCGGCGAGGTGCTGTTCAAGGCCTGACCGCGCCGGCGCTGCCCGTCGCCGCCGGCACCGTGCTTGCCTTGTTGCCGGTCAGCGTCCCGGGCCGCGGTGCAGCCAATGCAGCCGCTGGGCAGGCGGCATCGCGTGCCATTGCTTCATCAACTGGGCGCGGCGATCCGGCGGCAGCTGCTGGAAACGCTTGTAGGCCGCGTGCAGCTGTTCGCGCTGTTCGGGCGGCAACTGGCGAAACAGGCGCTGGTTCTCGCGTGCCTGCTTGCGTTCGGCCGGCGTCATCTGCTGCCAGTGCGCGATGCGCTCGCGGATCTCCTCGCGCTTTTGCGGCGGCAGGGTCACCCACTGCTCGCTCTTCTCCAGCATGTGCTGCTGCCGGCGCGGCGGCATGGTGTTCCATTCCTGTCGCAGCGGCGCCAGCACGTCGCGCTGGGCCGGTGTGAGGCTGTCCCAGGTGGTCGGCGCCGGCGCGTCCTGCGCGTGCAGCGCGGGCACGGCAAGGCCGCCGAGCAGGGCGGCGAGGATGAGCGGCAACAGCGGACGGGCGGACGGGTTCATGGTTCAGCGGGTGGCGGGCTGGCTGTCGTTGGCGGCCAGCCAGCCGTAGAAGTCGAGGTTCTGGTACAGGTTGGGATCGGCCTGCTCGGGATCGGGCGGCAGCGCGTTGTCGGTTTCGCCGGCGGTAGTGGCGGCGGTGACCGGGGCCGTGGCGACCGGGCGCGGTGCGGACGGCCACGCCAGCAGCGCGGCCAGCGCGATCGCCGCGCAGGCGCCGGACGGCACCAGCCAGCGCGCGAGGTGGTGCGGCCGCTGCGCATGCTGCGTGGCGGCCAGCGCCTCGCGGCGCGCGGCGCGCAGGCGGCCGGCGGTGGTGGGGTCGATGCGTCGCGCGGCCTCGTGGTAAAGCGCGCGGGCACGTTGTTCAAGCAGTTTCTCTGACGTGTTCATCGCCAGTCCTCCAGTTGCTCGCGCAGCTTCTGCATGGCGCGCGACAGATGTGTTTTCACGCTGCCTTCGGAGCAGCCCATGGCCTGCGCGGTCTCGGCCACGTCAAGGCCTTCCAGCATGCGCAGCATGAAGGCTTCGCGCTGGCGCCGCGGCAGTTCGCGCAGCGCAGCGCTGAGGTCGCCCCAGGACTGCGCGTCCTGCAGCCGGTCCAGCGGACCCGGGCTGTGGTCGGCCGGTTCCCAGCTGGGCAGTTCGTCGCCCTCGTCGTCGCGGCCGCCGCCCAGCCAACCCACCACGATCGAGCGCACCTTGCGGCGGCGCTGCAGGTCGACGATGCGCCGCCGCAGGATGCCCCAGAACAGCGGCGCCCATTCGCCGGCCGGCTTGTCGCGGTAGTGCTTGACCAGCCGCAGCATGGCGTCCTGCACCGCGTCCATCGCGTCCTCGCGCTGGCGCAGGTGCAGTTCGGCCACGCGGAAGGCGCGCCGCTCCACCTGCGCCAGGAAGGCGTCGAGGGTGGCCGGGGCCGCCTGCGCGGTTTCGGCCAGCAGTTCGGCATCGAGCGTGCCGGCGAGGCTGTTCATGGCCGCCTCGTCCGCGTCGTCGGCAGATGCATGCCTGGGCTCCATCGGTTCGACACCCGTGCTCAACGCCGGAACCCCGTGCGGGTTGACCGGCCGGGCGCCACGCCGCCCGCGCGGGAGCGCGTCAGGGCATGCCTCGTACCGTATGATGCGGTGGACATGGCTGCGAGGCGGGGGAAGCACATGCTCGACGGGTTCCTGGCGCTGTACATCTTCATGCTGGCCGCGTTCACCGGCCACGAAATCATCGCGCGGGTGCCGGTGATCCTGCACACCCCGCTGATGTCCGGTTCCAACTTCGTTCACGGCATCGTGCTGGTGGGCGCCATGATAGCGCTGGGGCATGCCACCACGCCGTTCGAGACCGGCCTGGGCTTCCTGGCCGTGCTGCTGGGCGCGGGCAACGCCGCCGGCGGCTATGTGGTCACCGAGCGCATGCTGGAGATGTTCAAGCCCAGCGCCGGCAAGCCGGGAGGCAAGCCATGAGCTGGCTGCCGGATCCTGTCGGGCTTGGGCTGGTCAAGGCCTGCTATTTCCTCGCCGCGCTGCTGTTCATCCTGGGCCTGAAACGCATGAGTTCGCCGCGCACCGCGCGCGGCGGCATCGTGTGGGCGGGCGTGGGCATGCTGCTGGCGGTGCTGGCCACGTTCGCGCTGCCGGACCTGCACCATCGCGGGCTGATTCTTGCAGCCGTGCTGATCGGCGTGGCCGCGGCATGGTGGAGCGGCCGCCGCGTGGCGATGACCGCGATGCCGCAGATGGTGGCGCTGTACAACGGCATGGGCGGCGGCGCGGCGGCCGGCATCGGTGCGGTGGAGCTGGTGGCGCACGCGCGCCAGGCGCTGCCGGCGATCCCGGACACCTCGCCGCTGCGACCGGAGAGCTGGGCGCTGGACGCGCTGCACCAGGCGCCCGCGGTGGCGCCGCTGTCGACCGTGGCGCTGGTGCTGGGCGTGCTGGGCGCGCTGATCGGCGCGGTGAGCTTCTCCGGCTCGCTGATCGCCTTCGCCAAGCTGCAGGGCTGGCTGGACAAGCGCTTCGTGTTCCCCGGCCAGCGCATCGTTAACCTGCTGGCGCTGCTGCTGGCGCTGCTGCACGGCGCGATGCTGGTCGGCGGCGACCTCACGATTCCCGTGATCGCGGGCTTCTTCGTGTTCGCGCTGCTGTTCGGCCTGCTGATGACGTTGCCGATCGGCGGCGCCGACATGCCGGTGGTGATCTCGCTGTACAACGCGTTCACCGGCCTCGCGGTGGCGTTCGAGGGCTACGTGCTGGGCAACGAGGCGATGATCATCGCCGGCATGGTGGTGGGCGCGGCGGGCACCCTGCTCACCCAGCTGATGGCCAAGGCGATGAACCGCTCGCTGGGCAACGTGCTGTTCGGCAGCTTCGGTGCCGCGGCGGCCGGCGCGGCGCAGGAAATCGCCGGCGCGCAGAAGCCGATCGAGGCCGCCGATGCGGCGGTGATGATGGTCTACGCCGAGCGCGTGGCCATCGTGCCCGGCTACGGCATGGCGGTGGCGCAGGCGCAGCACAAGGTGTGGGAGTTCGCCAAGCTCCTGATCGAGCGCGGCGTGAAGGTGAAGTTCGCGATCCACCCGGTGGCGGGACGCATGCCAGGCCACATGAACGTGCTGCTGGCCGAGGCAGGCGTGCCCTACGACCTGATCGAGGACATGGACGACATCAACCCCGAGTTCCCCAACACCGACGTGGTGCTGGTGATCGGCGCGAACGACGTGGTGAACCCGGTGGCGAAGACCGACCCGTCCTCGCCGATCTACGGCATGCCCATCCTCGACGTGGCCGCGGCGAAGCACGTCATCGTCATCAAGCGCGGCAAGGGCACCGGTTTCGCCGGCATCGAGAACGCGCTGTTCTACGCCGACAACACGCGCATGCTGTACGGCGACGGCCAGGCCGCCGCGGGCCAGCTGGTGAGCGAGCTGAAGTCGCTGGACGGTTGAGGCGCCGTCGGGGTGCCAAACAGAATAGGGCGTGTAGGAGCGCACCCTGTGCGCGAAATGCTCTGGTGCTGATCGGAGCCAAGAGCCATTCGCGCACAGGGTGCGCTCCTACCGGTAGCGGGGGTGCCTTGCGTCAGCGTCGCGGCGCGGGATGGCGCCAGGCCAGCCACGCCGCCAGCAGCGCTCCCGCCGCGTACCAGGCCCAGTCGACCGGACGCAGGCCCAGCCGCGCCAGTTCCAGCAGCATGCGGGTGCCGGCCGTGCGCATGGCTTCGGTGAGGCTCATGCCGAAGTTGCCGGCGAGCTGGATCGCGGCCATCAGCGCATTGAAATAGAACGCCGCCAGCAAGGTGGCGAAGGCCGCCAGTACCGCCGCGCCCGCACCGGGCCGACGCACCCAGTGGCTGATCGCCCACGCCAGCAGCACGCCCGCCGCCAGCGCCAGCCAAGGCGCGGATTGGCGCAGGTACATCGCCGCCACCATCCACACGGCGCCGACTGCCAGGCCCATCATCGCGGCGCAGAACAGCGCGAACACGTACAGCGGAACGTCGCGCAGCTTCATGGCGCAGGGCGGAATGGGGGGAGGTGGTACATGCGTCGGTCCGGCAGGCAAAGCGCCGATCATAGCCGGTTGCCGCGGCCGGCCGGCGCCCTGAGGGGGCGTGCCGCAGCTTGCAATTTCGCCGCGCCGACCTGATCTGGAGCAGGTGGCCGGCGGCGCGGCGCGGCATAATAGCCAGTCTGGCGCGCCGCACGGCGCCCATCATTGACGACGGATTGGCGAGTGGCATGAGCGGTTTCAGTCTGAGCAGCGAGCCCTTTACCCTGTTGCGCGACTGCGATGCGGTGATGGTGCCGCAGGGCGAAACGGTGCGGCTGCCCGCCGGCCAGATCGGCTACATCACCCAGGCGCTGGGCGGCAGCTTCACGGTGTACGTGGACGGCAACCTGTTCCGCATCGCCGGTGGCGACGCCGAAGCGCTGGGCAAGGAGCCGCCGCCGCCGATCGAGGTGCCGGCGAATGCCACCGACGCCGACGTGGAGAAGCTGGCCTGGGACCAGCTGCGCACCGTCTTCGATCCCGAGATCCCGGTGAACGTGGTCGAGCTGGGCCTGGTCTACGACCTCAGCCTCGAACAGCGCGAGGACGGCCAGCGCAAGGTCTACGTCAAGCTCACCCTCACCGCGCCCGGCTGCGGCATGGGCGACATCCTGGTGGACGACGCCCGCACCAAGCTGGAGATGATCCCCACCATCGCCGAGGCCGACATCGACCTGGTGTTCGATCCGCCGTGGAACCACTCGATGATGTCGGATGCGGCGAAGCTGGAAACGGGGATGCTGTAGCTCTTGCTCCCTCTCCCCGGAGGGGAGAGGAAGAAAATCACCCCTTCACTTCCTCGAACCGGTTCTCCGCCCGGTTCTTGCGCACCTTGGCCGGGTCCCACACGCGGCCGTTCATGGTGATGTAGACGCCGTCGGGCAGGGTCTGCACCGCGGCCACCGCGCAGCCGATGTTGAATACCGCATCGGATCCCTGGAAACGCGCGGGGTTCAGCGCGCCGGTGAGCACGATCACCTTGCCGGGAACGCCGGCCAGCACCTTCGCGGTTTCCACCATGGTGTCGGTGCCGTGCGTCACCAGTACGTGGCGGTGCGGCTGCGCCTCGATGGTGGAGCGCATGAGCGCGCGGTCCTCGTCGGTGACGTGCAGGCTGTCCTTGCGCAGGATCGGGATCACGTCGAACTGGAACGCCACGCCGAGCTGGCCCAGGATCTCGCCGATCTGCGGCGCGCCGATCTTGTAGTCCGACTTGTCGTCGAAGTAGATCTTGTCGATGGTGCCGCCGGTGGTGACGATGGTGAGATGCTGCATGGTCGGGTGCGCCGTGGAGGGGACTGCGGCATTTTAGCCCGCGCTCACGCGATGCGCTTGCCGCGCCGGCCCGTGCCGTCGTGTAGGAGCCCGCTCGCGGGCGATGCTGTTGCTCTGGATCTCGGTCGGCATCGAAACAACGGATCGCCCGCGAGCGGGCTTCTACGGCGAGTCGTCAGCCCAGCAACAGGCGAGTGTCGTCGAGGTCGGTGTCGGCCAGCCGCAACAGTCCGTGGCCGAGGAAGCGGCGCAGCGCCGCGGCGGGTCGCGCATCGCCGCGCGCCTGCGCCCATGCCGCCTGCCGGGCCAGCAAGGCCGCTGCCGCGCTGCGTGCGAGCGTGAGCGCCAGCCCGCGCGCGCCGGCTTCCAGCGTGGCGCGATCGGCGGATGGCGCATCGAGATGGCTGGCGGCGGCGTCCAGCGCGGCGTCGATCGCGAACGCGGCATGCGGGTCGGCGCCCTGCAGCCAGCCGGCGCTGGCCGTGCGCAAGGCGCCCAGCCCGTCGCCCGCCAGCGCGCGCAGCGCGTCCAGCGACAGCACGTTGGTGGTGCCTTCCCATATCGCATACACCTGCGCGTCGCGCAGCAGCTGCGGCAGGCCGGTGTCCTCGATGTAGCCTTGGCCGCCGAAGCATTCCAGTGCCTCGGAACAGAGGCGCACTGCGAGCTTGCCCGTCCAGAGCTTGGCCAGCGGCGTGAGCAGGCGCAGCAGCGCGGCCTCGTGCGGCGCCGCACTGCCGTGCTCCACGCGGCCCAGCAACTGCGCCACCTCGAAGGCCAGCGCGAACGCGCCCTCGAACTCGGCCTGCATGTCCGCCAGCGTCTGCGCGTGCAGCGGCTGCTCGATCAGCGGGCGGCCGAAGGCCTGCCGCCGCTCGGCGTAGTCGCGCGCCAGCGCGATCGCCCGCGCCATGCTGGCGACGGCGCACACCGCGTTCCACGTGCGGGTGACGTTGAGCATCGGCGCCACCTGGCGCACGCCGTTCGCCAGTTCGCCCAGCGGCCATGCGGGCAGGCCGTCGAGGTGGATCTCGGCAGTGGGCAGCTCATGCGTGCCCAGCTTGTCCTTGAGGCGGTCGATGACGAGTTCGGGCTTGCGCGCGGCGCCGTCCATCGTCTCGACGTAGAACAGCGCCAGCGCGCCGGAGCCGCTGCCGGCACCCTCGGGCCGGGCCAGCGCCAGCGCGGCTTCGCCCACCACGGCCGAGCTGAACCACTTGCGGCCATGCAGCCGCCACTGGCCATCGGCGTCCTGGCGCGCCACGGTCTCGGTATGGCCCACGTCCGAGCCGCCGTGCGTCTCGGTCATCCACTGGCCGCTGAGCCAGAACGTCGATGCGACGCGGCTGAGGAAATGCGGCAGCGCGCGCGCTATCAGTGCCTGGTTGCCGGAGGCCTTCAGTACGGTCGCCGCGCCGTCGGTCATCGCCAGCGGGCAGGTGTAGAACTCGCTGGCCACGTGGTAGAGGTAGACGCGGGCGAATTCCTCCAGCCGCGCGTGCTCGTGGTGCTCGTGACCGCTGGCGAGCACCGCATGGTAAGTGGCGACGTCGGGGCCTTCCTGCCATGTCTCGGTCAATTCGATGCGGTCCACCCGCCGGCCCCAGGCATCCCATCGCGTGAGCACGGGCTTGCGTCGCGTGGTGACGGCGGCGCGTTGCCACGCCAGCAGCGCGTAATCGCCCAATGCATCGAGGTCGGCGTCCAACGCGTGGCGACGCACGGCGGGCAGGGCGCGGTCCAGCAATGCATGCAGCAGGCGGTCGCTGCGATACGGATGGGCAAGCTGCGGGGCGTCTTGCAGGAATCCCATGACCGGCTCCGGTGCGGATCGACCGGGCAAGTATAGGCAAGGTGTCGTCCGCACCGCGTGAGCCGCGGACCGCGCTCAGCCGCCGGCAGCCAGCTTCTGCAGGCGTGTCGCGTGGCGTTTGAGCGCGTTGCGCAGCTTCGTCGGCGTGCGCACCGCGAAATCGAACGGCAGCCGTGCGAGCTGGCGGGCGAACCAGGCCAGATCGTCCGCGCTGCTGCGCAGGAGTACGCCGTCGCCGACCGGTTCGAGCAGGCCGAAGGCGAGCGAGAAGGCGTCGCGCGCGGTCTTCAGGTCGGTGCGCAGCAGCACCTCGATTGCGACGCTGCGCGGCAGGGTGGCGAGGCTGAAGTCGAGCTGCTCCAGCGCATCGAAACCGACCGGCCGCTCGAAATGCGCGGCCAGCGGCCGCACCGTGCCGATGCGGTCCAGCCGGAACGAACGCAGGTCGCGGCGCAGGTGGCACCAGCCCACCACGTACCACGCACCCGCGCGCCACGCGAGGCCGTAGGGGTCGACGTCGCGTTCGCTGCGCTGGTGCTGCGGCGTGGTGTAGTCCAGGTGCACGCGCTGCTGCGCCTGCGCCGCGGCGGTGAGTGCGATCAGTGCCTCGTTGCTGTACGGCGCGGCGCTCGCGTGGGCGAGATCGACGCGCACCGTTTCGGCAATCGCATGCAGCTGGCGCTTCAGGCGGTCCGGCGTGACGCGCGCCAGCTTGGCCTGGGCGCTGGCCACGGCCGGCGCCGCCTCGGCCAAGCCCAGTCCGCGTGCCGCGACCAGACCCACCGACAACGCCAACGCCTCGTCGTCGCTGAACATCAGCGGCGGAAGCTTGAAGCCGGGCACCAGCATGTAGGCGCCATAGCGTCCGCGCTCGGCGACGATCGGGATGCCCAGCTCCTCCAGCATGGTGATGTACCGACGCAGGGTACGGCCGTCCACGCCGATCCGTTGTGCCAGTTCCGGGCCGCTGATCCGGCCGCGGCCCTGCAGCAGCTCCAGCACGGCAAGCACGCGGGTGGTGGGGCGGGTCATGGGCTGGAGTGTAGCGATTCATCAGGGCGGAATTTGTCCTGATTTAGGCATAGCGTGCGCGCGGATGCCACCACGCGCCGTCCGGCGCCCAGGACCCGCCATGAACCAGACGCCTTCCCGCTCGCCCGACTTTCGAAGCATCGAGCACCTGCCCGACTTCCAGGTCGTCGAACTGCGCCGCTACACCACCAGTCACGGCGGGCGGGCGCGCTTCGCCAGCTACTTCGAGACCTATTTCCCGGAGGCCTTCGAGCAGCTGGGCGCGATGGTGTTCGGGCAGTTCCTGCCGCGCGAACAGGCGGACCGCTTCGTGTGGCTGCGCGGCTTCCGCGACATGCCGGCGCGCGCGGTGGTGAACGCGCGGTTCTACTACGGGCCGCTGTGGCGCGAGCACCGCATGAAGGTGAACGCGCTGCTGCCCGACAGCGACGACGTATTGCTGCTGCGCCCGTTGCGGCCGGATACAGCCGTCGCCGTGCTGCCGGCGGTGGACCCGGTGGACGAGGCCGATGGCGCGCAAGGCATCGTGGTGGCGCAGATCTTCGCGGTGAAGAAGGGCAGCGAGTCGGTATTCGCGGCGCATGCGGAGGCGCAGTTCGAAAGCTACCGCGTGGCCGGCGTACGTGCGGCCGGCATCCTCGTCACGCTGGACGAGCCGAACAACTTCCCGCAGCTGCCGGTGCGCACGGACGGCCCGTGGCTGGTCTGGCTGGGCGTGGTGCGCGACGAGGCGGCGCTGCATGCGCAACTGGAGCCGGCGATGCATGCCGTCGCCAGGGCCCTGTTCGCCAGCGGCATGCTGCGCGATGCGCCGGAACAGCTGACGATGGACCCCACGCCGCGCTCGCGGCTGCGCTGGCTGCAAGGTGCCGCCGAGGCGGCGCGATGAACCACGCAGCCCAGCTGTGGCTGTTCTTCGTGGTGGTGTTCGGCGTGATCGCCTTGCCAGGGCTGGACATGGCCTTCGTGTTCGGCAGCGCGTTGAGCGGCGGTCGCGCGCGTGGGTTGGCGGCGGTGGCCGGCATCGTGGCCGGCGGCGCCTGCCACGTGCTGATGACGGCGCTGGGGATCAGCGTGCTGGTCCGGCTGGTGCCCGGGGTGTTCAACGCGCTGCTGCTGGCAGGGGCGCTGTACATCGCCTGGATCGGGATCGCGCTGCTGCGCAGCGCCGCGGCGTTCCGCGCGCCGGAGGCAGAGCAGGCGACGGTGGCGCTGGGCGCAACCTTCCGGCAGGGACTGCTCACCTGCCTGCTCAATCCCAAGGCCTACCTGTTCATGCTGGCGATCTTCCCGCAGTTCCTGCGTCCGGCCGACGGCCTGCTGTGGCTGCAGGCGCTGGTGCTGTGGGCGATCATCGCGCTCACCCAGTGCGGCGTGTACGGCACGCTGGCCTTGCTGGCCGGCCGCGTGCGCGGATGGCTGCAGGGCCGTCCGGCAAGCGGCGCGCTGGCCACGCGCTGCGTGGGCGGCCTGCTGGTCGCGGTGGCGGTGTTCACCGGGCTGGAGGCCGTGCGGCCGTCGTGAACAGGCTCTCAGTCCGGCTCGATCGCGTCGAAGTCCACCAGGTCGCACTGCTCGCCGTGCACGTACAGGCGCTTGCGGCGGTGCGGGTAGTCGCAGATGTCCTGCGCCAGGCGCTGGCCCGCCACCAGCAAGAGCAGCGGGGCGTCGCCGGTGTTGGTGATCACGTGGGCCGGGCCGTTGCGCGCGAAGCCGAGGAAGTCGCCGGGACCGACGGCATGGGCCTGCTCGTCGATCAGCGCCTGCCCGTGCCCGGCCAGCACGTAGACGCACTCTTCCTCGTAATGGTGCCAGTGGTACTCGCTGGAATCGCGGCCGGGCATCAGCTCGATGCGATGGACGCCCAGCTGGGTGAGGCCGGTGGCGTCGCCCAGCGACTTGCGCAGGCGCAGCGCGTTCGGGTTCAGCGGATGGGGGCTGGCCACCGCTTCCATCGCCTCGATGTCGGCGGCTTTCAGCAGCTCGCGGGGCTGGGACATGCGGATCTCCGATGACGGATGGACAGGGCGGTATCAGCGGCGCGGGCGACGCACTCCCGCGCCGAGCGTGCCGATCAGCAGCAGGGTCAGCACGATCTCGGCCACGGCCAGCGCACGTTCGACCGGCGCGCTCCACGCTTCGGCCACGCCGTGGCAGAAATAGAACAGCGCGAGGATGCCGACCCAGAGCAGGGCGCGGCGCGGCTGGCGCAACGCGGCGAGCGGCAGCAGCAGCGGGACCAGCGTGATCGCCAGCACCAGCGCTATGGGCATGCCCTGTGGCGGCAGCAGCCAGCCGTGCCAGAGCAACTGAAGTATTGCGAGCGCGGCCCAGGCGGCGAGGCCCAGCTTCTGCTCGACCGGCAAAGTGGCGGTGCTCATGCGCCCGCGGCCAGCTTGCGCGCGGTGTCGGCGAGGCGTCGTCCCAGCGCACGGGCCAACTCGCGTTCGTGTTCGCTGATCGCGTGCTCGCCCTTGGCGCCGCTGACGTGGCTGGCGCCATAGGGCGTACCGCCGCTGGTGGTGCTGGTGAGCGCGGGCTCGGTGTACGGAATGCCGACGATCAGCATGCCGTGGTGCAGCAGCGGCAGCGCCATCGACAACAGGGTGGATTCCTGGCCGCCGTGCATGGTGCTGGTGGAGGTGAACAGCGCGGCGGGCTTGCCCGCCAGCGTGCCGCTGGCCCATTCGGCGCCGGTGCTGTCGAGGAAATGCTTGAGCGGCGCCGCCATGTTGCCGAAGCGGGTGGGGCTGCCCAGCGCCAGGCCGCTGCATTCGGCGAGATCCTGCTTCGTGACGTAGGGCGCGCCGTCGTCCGGCACCGGCGGCTGCGCGGTTTCGGTGACCGGCGCCACCGGCGGCACCTGGCGCAGGCGCGCGCGCATGCCTGGCACCTCCTCGATGCCGCGTGCGATCAGTCGCGCCAACTGCGCGGTGTGGCCGTTGCGGCTGTAGTAGAGGACGAGGATGTCGTTCATGCGTGTGGGCGCGATGTGGGCGATGCGTTAGTGTAGAAGCTATCCCGCCATCCGTTCGCCTTGGGCGGAGGGCCGAAGGCGAAGGGCAGGGCATCCCGGGTGCCTGGCGTTTCGACTTCGCGGAACGTCGTTCCGCTACGCTCGACACGAACGCTTCCGATTTTGCGAGCCGCCCATGAAACTGCGCTTCGACCGCGACCGCACGCAGAGCTTCGGCCGCTTCCTGTGGCAGCGCTTCGTCGACGACAAGTGCTTCGAGACCGCTGGCGCGCTGTCCTACACCACCCTGGTGTCGCTGGTGCCGCTCACCGTGGCGGTGCTGACGATGTTCGCCGCGTTCCCGATGTTCGAGACCGCGCGCGAGACGCTGCTCAACTTCGTGTTCAACAACTTCGTGCCGGCAGCTGGCGAGAAGGTGCAGGAAGCGCTGGTGGCGTTCGCCACGAACGCGCGCAAGCTCACCGGCATCAGCATCCTGGTGATGCTGTTCAGCGCGATCTCGATGATGGTGAGCATCGAGGACCGGCTGAACCGCATCTGGCGCGTGCGCCAGCCGCGCGGCTGGGGGCCGCGGCTGTTGCTGTACTGGGCTGCGTTGACGCTGGGGCCGATCCTGGTGATGGGCGGCATCGTGCTAACTTCCTACGTCACCGCGGTGCCGCTGCTGCAGGCCGCGACCGGCCAGCTGGTGAGCGTGGGCCAGCGCCTGCTCGGCCTGCTGCCGTTCGTGGTGACCTTCGTCACGCTGTGGCTGATCTACGTGCTGATCCCGAACTGCCGGGTGTCGCGGCGCAACGCGGCGATCGGCGCACTGCTCGGCGCGCTGCTGTTCGAGCTCGCGCGCTGGGGCTTCGCCCGTTTCGTGCAGCACGCGCAAACCTACCAGGACATCTACGGCGCGCTGGCGGTGATCCCGATCTTCCTGCTGTGGATCTACCTGTCGTGGATCATCGTGATCCTCGGCGCCTCGGTCGCCGCCTCGGTGTCGGCGTTCGACTACCAGCCGCCCACCGAGACGCTGCCGGAAGGCGCGGAGTTCCTCGGCCTGCTGGTGGTGCTGCGGCATTTCGTCGACGCGCAGCGGCGCGGCGACAGCGTGGACCCGGCGCTGGTACGCGCCGGCGAACCGCGCCTGCGCAGCGCGCTGGTGGCGGCATATTTCGACGACCTGCAGCGTGCCGACCTGATCCAGCGCAGCGAGGCCGGCGGCTGGCTGCTCAGCCGCAGCCTGGACAGCGCCGACCTGCTGCGGGTGTACCGGCACAGCCACTATCGTCTGCCGCTGCAGCCAGCGCAGGAGGCGGCGGCGCTGGACCTGCAGCTGCCGCAGGAGCTGCTGGCGATGCTGGCCGAACTCGCCGCGTCCCTGCATTCGACGCTGGGCACACCGCTCGGCCATGTCTTTCCGGCTGCCGACGCAGCCACCGATCAACGGGAGCATTCCACATGAACAGGTTCATCTGGCTCGCCGCGCTGCTGTTGCCGCTGGCGCTGCCGGGCATGGCACGGGCGGCGATGCCCTCGCATCCGTCCATCCACGTCACCACGCTGGACGGCAAGCCCTACGACCTCGCGGCACAGCGCGGGCATTGGGTGATCGTGAATTTCTGGGCCACCTGGTGCGTGCCGTGCATCGCGGAGATGCCGGAACTCTCGCACTACGTGGCTACGCACCCGGACGTGCGCGCGATCGGCCTGGCCTACGACGACAGCGACCCGGCCGACATCAAGGCCTTCCTCAAGAAGCATCCGGTGGCGTACCCGGTCGCCCAGGTCACGCTGGACAAGCCGCTCAAGGATTTCGACCAGCCGCTGGGCCTGCCCACCACCTGGCTGATCGCGCCGGACGGCACGGTGGCGACGCACTTCATCGGCCCGATCAACGCCGCGAAACTGGATGCGGCGATCGGCAAGGCGAAACACTGATGCCGGCCGCGCGCTTCCTGGTCAGCGGCCGCGTGCAGGGCGTGTGCTTCCGCGCCGGCGCCCGCGAGCAGGCGCTGGGCCTGGGCGTGGCCGGTTACGCGAAGAACCTGCCGGACGGGCGCGTCGAAGTGGTCGCCAGCGGCGCGGCGGAGGCGCTGGATGCGCTGGAGCACTGGCTGCACCAGGGGCCGCCGCATGCAGTGGTGACGGCCGTGGATCGCGCGCCGCTGCCCGATCAGCCGCTGCACGGATTCCACGTCGCCTGATCGGTTACAAATCCAGATCCGCAGCCGGCCGCCCGCTGCGGTACCTGGCGCTGATGGCCTTGAGCATGCGGCGGAAGTCGGCGGCGAAGCCTTGCATGTCGAACAGCGGATTGTTCGCGCGCTGCATGGCGAGGCGCAGGCGCAGCAGGTCGAGCGCGTCGCGATCGTTGCCGTACAGCACGGCCGTGGCGATGAACGCGGCTTCGTTCTCGCAGACGAGTTCCGGCATGTCCAGGTGGTGGAGCAGGCTGGCGGCGTTCCGGCCGGCGAAGCCGTGGCCGCAGTACGTGAGCAGCGGGCAGCCTGCCCACAGTGCGTCGGAAGCGGTGGCGCGTGCGTTGTATGGCAGCGTATCCAGCAACAGGTCGACATGGTTGTAACGCGCCAGGTACTCCAGGTGCGGCAGGCGCGGCAGGAAGGCCAGCCGCTCCGGCGCGATGCCGGCGGCGGCGGCGGCCACGCGCAGGCGATCGTCCGCGCCTTCCGGGCCGGACCGCAGCCACAGCACGCTGTCGGGCACCTGCTGCAGGATCTTCATCATCCGCCCGAACGAGCTCGCGTTGAGCTTGTGGCTGCCGTTGAAGCAGGCGAACACGGTGCCATGCGCGGGCAGGCCACAGTCCGCGCGCGCGGGCGGATGCCGCACGATGCGGGTGGTGTCGCTGGGCTGGCAGCAGCGCGGCAGGCGCAGCAGTTTTTCGCGGACGTGGGGACGCAAGCTGTCGGGCAGCACCACGGCATCGGCCAGCAGGTAATCCATCCAGGGCGCGCCCGACGTGCCGGGGCAGGCCAGCCAGTTCACCTGTACCGGTGCGGCGCGCAACGCCATCAGCCAGGCATCGTCCTTGCCGCCATAGCCGTTGAGGTCGATCAGGATCTCGATGCCGGCCGCGTGGATCCACCGTGCCGTCTGCACCGGATCGAGCGCCGAGACATCGTGCAAGCGGGCGGCGCTGGCCAGCCGGCGGCGGGTCGGGCCGCCGTCGTCCGGCGTGGTGGCGAACAGGTGGAGCTCCAGCGGCTTGCCGGGCAACGCTTCGAGCAGCGCGACCACCAGCCGGCCGGTGACGTGTTCGTTGAAGCCGTCGGCGACGAACCCAACGCGTATCGGCATGTCCAGCGCGGGCCGGGGATGCGTGAAGTCGAGTTGCCGGCGCAGCGGCGCGATCCGTTGTTCGATGGCAGCCGCGCAGGCCTTGGCGGCGCGCAGTTGCACGGCGGGCTCCAGCTCTTCGGCAAGCAGCGCGAACGGATCGAGGACGGCATGCCCCGAAGCCGCCGCCTGCCGCAGGCGTTCGGCCAATGCGTCCAGCTCGCGCCAGTCGCACAGCCGGCGCCGCAGAAACACCAGCCGGCTCAGCGCCGGGATGTAATCCGGGTCCAGGCGCAGCGCACGGTCATAGGCATCAGCGGCGGTTTCGAGCGTGCCCATACTCTCCAGTAGCCGGCCTGCCGCGCAGGGATATTGCGCATTGCGCGGGGCCAGGCGTTCGGCCTGCAGCCAGGCGTCGAGGGCTTCCCGGGAGCGGCCCTGCATCTGCAGCACCTGCCCGAGCAGGGCGTGGGCGGCATCGGAGGAGGGCGCGAGCTGCAGCGCTTCGCGCGCCCGTGCTTCAGCTTGCCCGGCGTGGCCGAGTTGCAGTTCGGCCTCGGCGAGATCCAGGCGCAGGCCCGGATGCTGCGGCATGGCTTGCAACGCCATGGCGAATGCCTCGCGGGCTTCCGTGTGGCGTGCGGCGGCCATCAGCGCGCTGCCGAGCATTTGCAGGGCCGCGGGATGGTTCGGCGAGCGGTGCAACATGGCGCGCATGCGTTCGATGGCGTCGTCGGTGCGCCCTCCGGACAGCGCAATGGCGGCCAGGCTGCATTGCGTCTCGACGCTTTCGGGTGCCAGCTCCGCCGCGCGGACCAAGGCCATCTGCGCCTCCCTGATGCGCCCCAGTTGCAGCAGGGCGGTGCCGTGCAACCGGACCAGCTCTGCCGCCACGGGATACTGCAGGCGTGCGCCGGCGGCAAGATTCGCGGCGTCGGCGAAGGCGCCGTCCTGCAGCAGGACCGTCAGCCGGTTCAGTACGGCGTTGACATCGGCAAAGGATGTACTGGCCATGGCGCCACGCTAGCCGAGGTCGCCAGCGTTGCCAAACGTCGGGGGAAGGCAGGCGGGTGCCGCCTGCGCCGGGGTCAATCAGGGCCTCCTCAGGCGAGGGCCTTCAGTTCGTCGACCTGGTGCTCGCGGGTGAGCGTGTCGACCAGTTCGTCCAGGTCGCCCTGCATGATCTCGGGCAGGCGGTACAGGGTGAGGTTGACGCGGTGGTCGGTGATGCGGCCCTGCGGGAAGTTGTAGGTGCGGATGCGCTGGCTGCGATCGCCCGAACCCACCTGCAGGCGGCGCTCCTGCGCCTGCGCGGCGGCCTGCTTGCCCTGCGCTTCGTCCAGCAGGCGCGCCTGCAGCAGGCTCATCGCGCGGGCGCGGTTCTTGTGCTGACTGCGCTCGTCCTGGCACTCCACCACCGTGCCGGTGGGCAGATGCGTGATGCGGATCGCCGAGTCGGTCTTGTTCACGTGCTGGCCGCCCGCGCCCGAAGCACGGAACGTGTCGACCTTGAGGTCGGCGGGGTTGATCGCGATGGATTCGATTTCGTCCAGCTCGGGCAGGATCGCCACGGTCGCCGCCGAGGTGTGGATGCGCCCCTGCGACTCGGTTTCCGGCACGCGCTGCACGCGGTGCGTGCCGGATTCGAACTTCAGCCGCGAGTACGCGCCCTTGCCCTCGACGCGCGCCACGATCTCCTTGTAGCCGCCGTGCTCGCCTTCGTGTGCGCTGAGGATTTCCACCTGCCAGCGCCGCCGCTCGGCGTAGCGCGTGTACATGCGGAACAGGTCGCCGGCGAAGAGCGCCGCTTCGTCGCCGCCGGTGCCCGCGCGCACTTCGAGGTACAGGTTCGCCTCGTCGCGCGGGTCCTTCGGCAGCAGCAGGAGCTGCAGCTCGCCGTCGAGTTCGGCGAGCCGCGTTTCCAGCCGCGCGATGTCGTCGGCGGCCATCTCGGCGAGTTCGGGGTCGTCTGTCATCGCGCGCGCATCGGCCAGCTCGCGCACGGCGCCTTCGTGCTCGCGCAGCGCGGCCACCACCGGTTCCAGTTGGGCGTACTCGCGCGACAGCTCGCGAAAGCGCGTGCCGTCGGCCAGCACGTCGGGCTGGGCCAGCAGCAGGCCGACTTCCTCGTGGCGTTCGGCGAGGGCTTCGAGTTTGCGGCGGATGGATGGCGTCATGGGGTCGTCGGTTGCGTGTGTAGGAGCGCACCCTGTGCGCGATTGCCTTGCGCTTCGATCGAAGCTAAAAGCAATCGCGCACAGGGTGCGCTCCTACAGGTCAGGGTTTTGCGGATCGAGGTCGTACAGCCGCCCCGCCGCGTGCAGCAGGTCCAGGTCGCCGGAGAGCGCGGCTTCGCGCAGGCGCGCGCTGGGGTGGTGCAGCAGCTTGTTCGTGAGCGTGTGGGCGAGGAAGCCCAGCGCCTCGTCGGGCGACTTGCCGCGCGCGAGCATGGCGCGGGCCTTTTCCAGCACCTCGTCGCGGTAGATCTCCGCATGCTGGCGCAGGTCCAGCGCGGGATTGCGCAGGCCGAGCGCGCGGCGCCAGGCCATGTAGCGGTCCACCTGCAGGTCGATGATGGCGTCGGCCTCGCGGGCGGCGGCGGCGCGCGAGCGGCGGTTGTCGTCGATCACCTGCTGCAGGTCGTCGATGCCGTACAGGTACACGTCGGGCAGTTCGGCCACCGCGGGTTCGATGTCGCGCGGCACCGCGATGTCGACCATGAACATCGGCTTGCGCCGGCGCGTGGCCAGCGCCTGCTCGACCATTGCGCGGGTGACGACGGGCTGGCGCGCGGCGGTGGAGGAAATCACGATGTCGGCCTCGGCCAGGTGCTGCGGCAGGTCGGCCAGCGCGATCGCGTAGCCGCCGTAGCGGCTGGCGAGATCCTGTGCGGTCTCCAGCGTGCGGTTCGCCACGATCAGCCGGCGCGCCTGCTTGTCGGCGAGGTGGCGCGCAGCCAGCTCGATGGTGTCGCCGGCGCCGATCAGCAGCACGCAGGCCTCGCGCAGGTCGGCGAACACCTGTTCGGCGAGGCGCACCGCGGTGAATGCCACCGACACGGTGTGCGCGCCGATGCGGGTTTCCGTGCGCACCCGCTTGGCCACCGCGAAGGTGTGCTGCAGCAAGCGGTCCAGCGGCGCCTTCAGCGTGTGCGCGTCGCGCGCGAGCTGGTAGGCGTCCTTCACCTGGCCGAGGATCTGCGGCTCGCCCAGCACCATCGAATCCAGTCCGGTGGCGACGCGGAACAGGTGGCGCGCCGCGTCCTGCTCGTCGTGGCGGTACAGGAACTCGTCCAGCTTGCCGGGGGTCAGACGGTGGTGGCGGCTCAGCCACGCCAGCGGCAGTTGCTCGGCGCCGACGGCCACACCCACGTACAGCTCGGTGCGGTTGCAGGTGGACAGGATCATCGCCTCCTCCACGCCGGGTTCCTGCTGCAGTTCGTGCAGGGCGGCGGCGGTGGCTTCGGGGTCGAACGCCACCTGTTCGCGCAGGTTGACCGGCGCGGTGAGATGGTTGAGCCCGAGGGCGATCAGCGGCATGGTGTGGCGAATCTTCCGGCGTGGGTCTGGCGGCGTAGGCTAAGCTTGTCGTCGAGGCGCCGTGGACGATACGGACACGGTCGTGGTTTGGAGTCTGTCGGGCTTTGACGGTCGATGCGAGAATTCGACTGCGTGAGGGCAGGTTTTCGACGATTCGCCGCCCCATAGTGGTTCCATGGGGCAAGAAGCGGCGGAAAGATGCAGCACGCAGGCGGATTCGCAGACCGGCCAGTCAAAGTTCGACGGACTCCCAAGGCAGACGGACGGACAGACGGTGGTCAGTGTGCGAAGCAGGTGTTGCGGTTTCAAGCAGATGCGGCATTTTACGGCAGCCGCGATGTTGATGCTCGGGCTCGCCGGCTGCGCCCAGGCGCCGCTGAAACCGGCCGCCAAATCGGCAGCGGCCGCGGCCCAGCCGCTGGCGCGGATGGTGGTGGCGACGCCGGACGAGGATCACGACCTGCTCGCGCAGTTGCTCGCCGGCGAAATGGCGCTGGGCCACAGCGACCTGAAGACCGCTGCCGTCCATTACGGCAAGGCGATGGCGCTCGGCGACGATCCCGCGGTGGCCGAGCGCGCCGCGATGCTGGCGATCGCGACGCACGATGATGCGGCTGCCGCACGTGCGCTGGACCGCTGGCAGGCGCTGGGCGCGAAGCCCGCGGCGATGGCGCAGGCGCGCGCCCAGCTCGCGCTGGATCGCGGCGACACCGCCGAGGCGCGGCGCCAGCTGGAGATCCTCGTCGGCAGCCATGACAAGAACGCCTGGCGCGAATTCGGCCAGGTGCTGCTGGGCGCGCGCGACCAGGCCCAGGCCGGGCAGCTGCTGGAAGCGCTGGCCACGCCGCAGCGCCTGCCTGCCGACCCGCAGGCCTGGCTGGCGATGAGCGAGCTGGGCGACAAGCTGGGCCGCCATGCCTACGCGCAGCGCATCGCGGACGCCGCGCTGGCGCGCTTCCGCAACAACGCCGAGGTCTATGCCTGGGCGGCGCAAATGAAGGCGCGCAACGGCGACGCCAAGGGAGCGCGCGCGCTGCTGCAGCAGGCGATCGCCAAGGCACCCGACAACGTGCATCTGCGCCTGGTCTACGCCAGCATGCTCAGCGAATCCGGCGACTACGCGGCGGCCGCGAAGCTGCTCGACCACGGCCCGCAGGACGCCGACACCTACCAGCTGCGCGCCGCGCTGGCCGCGCGCAGCAACGACACCAAGGCGCTGGCGTCGCTGTATCGCCAACTGCAGCAGGCCGCACCGGACGTGCGCGAACAGAACGCCTTCCTGCTCGGCCAGCTGGCCGAGATGCAGCACCACGAGACCGAGGCGCTGGCCTGGTACGGGCAGGTCGGCGACGACGATCCGCATGCCTTCGACGCCGACCTGCGCAGCGCCGTGCTGCTGCAGGCGCAGGGCAAGAGCGCGGCGGCGCACGAGCTGCTCGGCCAGATGCAGCTGGACTACCTCGACCAGCCGGCCCAACTGCGCCAGGCCTGGCAGCTCGACGCCGAGCTCTACATGCGCGAGCAGCACTATGTGCAGGCGATCAACGCGTTCACCCGCGCGCTGCAGGTGGTGCCGAACGACCCGGGCCTGCTGTACGGCCGCGGCCTGGCGTACGCCGAGGCCGGCCAGACCGATCTCGCGGTGCAGGATTTCCGCAGCCTGCTCAAGCTCAAGCCCGACGACATCGACGCCAGCAATGCGCTGGGCTACACCCTCGCCGACGCGGACCGCGACCTGCCCGAGGCGGAGCAGTTGATCGCGAAAGCGCGCGCGGCGCGGCCGAACGATCCGGCGATCGCCGATTCCTGGGGCTGGCTGCAGTACCGGCTTGGCCACCTCGACCAGGCGGTGCAGGCGCTGCGCGGCGCGTGGCAGGCGGGCAAGGATGCCGACGTCGGCGTGCATCTGGGCGAGGTGCTGTGGAAGCAGGGCGACCACCAGGACGCGCAGCACGTGTTCGACCAGGTGCGCAGGATCGATCCACGCAACGCCAGCCTGCAAAGCGTGCTGAAGCGGCTGAATCCATGAAGCCTTGTCTGCGGTTTCTCGCGGCGGCACTGCCGCTGCTGCTCGCCGCCTGCACGCCGCAGCTCGTGCGCATCAAGGGCGATGCCGCTCTGCTGAATGCGCAAGCCGCGCGCGAACACGCGCTGGCGCACACCGACCACTGGACGCTGGAAGGGCGGCTGGGCGTCTCCGACGGCCGCACCGGCGGCAGCGGCGGTTTCACCTGGACGCAGGACGGCGACAGCTACCGCTTCGTGTTCCGCGCGCCGATCACCGGCCGCAGCTTCGAGCTCAGCGGCGGCCCCGATGGCGCCCTGCTCGAAGGGCTGGATGGTGGCCCGCTGCAGGGCGCCGATGCCGAGGCCTTGATGCGCCGTGCGCTGGGTTGGGAGGTGCCGCTGCACGACCTGCGCGCCTGGGTGCTGGGACTGCGCGCGGACAGCGGTCCGGCCGAGCTGGCGTTCGGCGACAACCAGTTGCCTTCGCTGCTCACCCAGGATGGCTGGACGGTGGACTACCGCGCCTGGGACACCACGCGCCAGCCGGCGCTGCCCAGCACGATCTTCGCCGCGCGGCCGCCGTACAAGGTGCGCCTGTCGGTGGAGAGCTGGACGATTCGCTAGCAGGCCGATTCCCGACATCTTGCTAGACTGCGCGGTCCGCCAGGATTTCCCGCATGTGCTGCACCATCGTTCCCGCCCGTCCCGACCAGGCCGACACGCTGCGCGACATCGAGCGCGCGGCGCAGGAGCTGTTCCGCGGCCATCCCGCGTGGCCGTCGTATGCCGCCACGCCGATGGATGCGCAGGCGCTGACCGAGGCCATCACCGCGGGCCACGTGTGGGCGGCGCTGGACGAGGATGGTTGCGCCGTGGGCTTCGTGGGCGTGGAGATCGAGGACGGCGAGGTCGGCATCGCCGAGATCGACGTGTCCCCCAGCCACGGCCGACGCGGCATCGGCGCGGCGTTGCTGGAGCATGCATGCGCCTGGGCGGCCGAATCGGGTTATCCGTCCGTGGTGCTGGGCACGCTTTCCGATGTGCCGTGGAACGCGCCGTTCTACGCGCGCCACGGCTTCGTGGCCATCGATCCGAAGCAGTACACGCCGGCGCTGGCGGCGCACGCCGAGAGCGATCGCGAGCGCGGGTTTCCGATGCACCTGCGGGTCTTCATGCGGCGCTGCCTGCAGCCATCGCCCACCGGCTGGACGCGCTGGCCGGCGCCGGCCAAGCTGAACCTGTTCCTGCGCATCACCGGCCGTCGCGACGACGGTTATCACGAGCTGCAGACCGTGTTCCGTCTGCTGGACTGGGGCGACGAGTTGCGTTTGCGCATGCGCGTCGATGGTGAAATACGTCGCGTCACCGACGTTCCCGGCGTGCCGGCCGAAGGCGATCTGGTGGTGCGCGCCGCGCGGTTGCTGCAGGACCACGCGGGCAGCGCGCTCGGCGCCGAGATCGAGCTGGAAAAGCGCGTCCCGATGGGCGGCGGCCTCGGCGGCGGCAGCTCCGACGCCGCCACCGTGCTGGTGGCGCTGAACCACCTGTGGCGCTGCGGGCTGGACGAGGATGCGTTGGCTGAACTGGGGCGGCGGCTGGGCGCCGATGTGCCGGTGTTCGTGCGCGGCCGTTCGGCGTGGGCCGAGGGGGTGGGCGAGCGACTCAGCCCGCTGGCGCTGCCGCGGCGGCACTACGTGGTGCTCGATCCGCACGCGCACGTGCCCACCGCAGCGCTGTTTCAAGCGCCTGAATTGACACGAAATGCGCCCCCGGCGACAATTTCGTCCTTTGTTTCGGGCGAAACGACGGAAAACGTCTTCACCCCGGTGGTGCGCGAGCGCCATCCCGGCGTGGCGGCGGCGCTGGACTGGCTGGGCCGCCATGGGGCGGCGAGGCTTTCCGGCAGCGGCGGCTGCGTGTTCCTGGAGCTGCGCACGCGGGAACAGGCGCAGGCCATCGCGGCCCGCTGCCCGCCGGAGTTCACGGCCCACGTGGCCGCCGGTGTCGCGGTGTCGCCCTTGCTTGAAGCCTTGGGCCGCCACGAAGGCGGCCCGCACCGACCCTGACGGTCGGGGACCAAGAGCGAACCATGGATGGTTCGCGCGTCGCGGGCCGCGCAAGTGGTCCGTGACGGAGCCTTGCCTGGACTTGTCCGGGCAAGACGACCCGGAGGCCGCCATGGAGTGGCGGCTCTCCGGGATCAACGACGGTGGTTTAGGTTTTGCCATCGTGATGGAAAGAACTGCCGGGCGACTCAGGGATGTTTCGCCAACGGTCGCGCAAGTGATCGGGCAACGAAATCAATACTGGGGCGTCGCCAAGCTGGTTAAGGCACGGGATTTTGATTCCCGCATACGCAGGTTCGAATCCTGCCGCCCCAGCCATCCAGCAGCAGTTGCAGGTTACCGAGGAACGCAAGCGTGGACAGGTCCAGCCCGATGATGCTGTTTACCGGCAACGCGCACCCCGCATTGGCGGAGGACGTCGCGCATCGCCTCGGCGTGCCGCTGGGCAAGGCGCTGGTCAGCACCTTCAGCGATGGCGAGGTGCAGATCGAGATCGAGGAGAACGTCCGCAACCAGGACGTGTTCGTGCTGCAGCCCACCGGCGCGCCGAGCGCGAAGAATCTGGTCGAGCTGCTGGCGCTGGCCGATGCGCTGAAGCGCGCCTCCGCCGCCAGCGTCACCGCGGTGATCCCGTACTTCGGCTATGCGCGGCAGGACCGCCGCCCGCGCTCGGCGCGCGTGCCGATCACCGCGAAGCTGGTGGCGAAGCTGATCAGCACCGCCGGCGTCGACCGCGTGCTCACGGTGGACCTGCATGCCGAGCAGATCCAGGGCTTCTTCGACATCCCGGTGGACAACGTCTACGCCTCGCCGGTGCTGCTGGCCGACATCTGGCGCCACTTCAGCATGGACGACATGATCGTGGTGAGCCCGGACGTGGGCGGCGTGGTGCGCGCCCGCGCGCTGGCCAAGCGGCTGGACGACGCGGACCTGGCGATCATCGACAAGCGCCGCCCGAAGGCGAACGTGGCCACGGTGATGAACATCATCGGCGACGTGGCGGGCAAGACCTGCGTGATGGTGGACGACATCGTCGACACCGCCGGCACGCTGTGCGCCGCGGCTGCGGCACTGAAGGAGCGCGGCGCGAAGAAGGTGGTGGCCTACTGCGTGCACCCGGTGCTGTCCGGCGCGGCGATGCGCAACCTGGAGAACTCCCAGCTCGACCAGCTGGTGGTCACCAACACGCTGCCGCTGAGTTCCGAGGCGCAGGCCTGTGCGAAGATCCGCCAGCTCTCGGTGGCCGAGCTGCTGGCCGAGACGATCCGCCGCATCGCCTTCGGCGAGTCGGTGAGTTCGCTGTACATCGATTGAGAATTTGAAAGTCCGCCCAGGAAGGGTGGTTTTGATGTCCAGCTTTTCGCGGCAAGGACGCCGCGTGAAAGTGACGGACTTTTCTGGTCGCGGAAAAGTCGAACAGCCGCCGCGAGGCGGTTTTCCAACCCAAGGTAGTACCGAAATGGCACAGACTCATGAAATCAAGGCCGAGAGCCGCAAGGACGAGGGGAAGGGTGCGAGCCGCCGCCTGCGTCGCGCGAGCTTCGTTCCGGCCGTCGTCTATGGTGCGGGTCAGCCCGCGCAGAGCATCCAGATCGAGCACAACACCATCCTGCTCGCCGCCAAGCACGAGTGGTTCTTCTCCTCCGTGCTCGACCTGAACGTCGACGGCAAGGTGCAGAAGGTGCTGGTGCGCGACTGGCAGAAGCACCCGTTCAAGCAGCAGATGATGCACATGGATTTCCTGCGCATCGACGAGAACGCCAAGCTGCGCGTGAACGTGCCGCTGCACTTCCTGAACCAGGAGAAGTCCGACGCCGCCAAGACCTCCGGCGTGGTGATCTCGCACAACCTGACGGAAGTGGAAGTCTCCTGCCTGCCGAGGGACCTGCCCGAGTTCATCGAGCTGGACCTGGCCGGCCTCAAGCCCGGCGACATCGTGCACCTCTCGCAGGTGAAGCTGCCGAAGGGCGTGGAGAGCGTGGCGCTGCACCTGGGCGCCGACCACGACATGACCGTGGTCACCGCGAACACGGTGAAGGAAGAGGTCGAGGAAGCGCCGGCCGATGCCGCCGCCGCGACCGAGGCTGCGCCGGCCGCAGCCGCCGCGCCGGCCAAGGACGCCAAGAAGTAAGCCGCTGCGGCCCGCGCCCCGTGGCGCGGGCCGCACGCTTGCTGGCCGTCATGGCAGGTCTCAGGCTCATCGTCGGGCTGGGCAACCCCGGTGCCGAATACCTCCGAACCCGGCACAATGCCGGGTTCTGGCTTGTGGACGCCCTCGTGGCGGGGCAGGGCGCGCGCTGGGGCTTCGACGGCAAGTTGCACGGCGAGACCTGCAAGCTGCGCATCGGCGGCGAGAGCGTGTGGTTGCTCAAGCCCGCCACCTTCATGAACAAGAGCGGCATCGCGGTGGCTTCCGCGCTGCGCTACTACAAGATCGAGCCTGCGGGATGCCTGGTCGCACATGACGACCTGGATCTTCCCGTGGGCACCACGCGCCTGAAGTTCGACGGCGGCCATGGCGGCCAGAACGGCCTGCGCGACATCGTCGCCCACCTCGGCCACGGCAAGTTCCACCGCCTGCGCATCGGCATCGGCCACCCCGGCCACAGGGACCAGGTCACCTCGTGGGTGCTGGGCCGGCCCTCGGTGCCGGACGAGGACGCGATCGTCGACGGCATCGCCAGCGCGCTGGACGTGCTGCCGCTGGCCGTGGACGGCCAGTTCGACAAGGCGATGCAGCAGCTGCATACCGCTGATGGCAAGTAAGTTTTTTTGACGTCATTCCCGCGAAAGCGGGAATCCATCTTGCTCTGGGCTGGCAACAGGCCTTATGGATTCCCGCTTTCGCGGGAATGACGCCCCGAACAGCATGTATCCCGGAGTACACCATGGGCATCAAATGCGGCATCGTCGGCTTGCCCAACGTCGGCAAGTCCACCCTGTTCAACGCGCTGACCAAGGCGGGCATCGCCGCGGCGAATTTCCCGTTCTGCACGATCGAGCCGAACGTGGGCGTGGTGCCGGTGCCCGATCCGAGGCTCAATGCGCTGGCGGCCATCGCCAAGCCGCAGAAGGTCATTCCCACGGCGGTGGAGTTCGTCGACATTGCCGGGCTCGTCGCCGGCGCCTCGAAGGGCGAGGGCCTGGGCAACAAGTTCCTCGCGCACATCCGCGAGGTGGACGCGATCGCCCACGTGGTGCGCTGTTTCGAGCATGGCGACATCGTGCACGTGGCCGGCAAGGTCGATCCGATCGCCGACATCGAGACCATCGACACCGAGCTGGCGCTGGCCGACCTGGAGTCGGTGGATAAGGCGCTGAACCGCGCCGAGCGCGCCGCCAAGGCGAACGACAAGGAGGCGCTGGCGAAGAAGCCGGTGCTGCAGAAGCTCGCCGCCACGCTCAACGAAGGCAGGTCGGCGCGCAGCGCGAAGTTGGACGAGGAGGAAAAGGCGCTGGTGCGGGACCTGTTCCTGCTCACCCTGAAGCCGCTGATGTACATCGCAAACGTGCTGGAAGACGGCTTCGAGAACAATCCGCACCTCGACTCCGTGCGTGCCCGCGCCGCGGAGGAGGGCGCCGAGGTGGTGCCGGTGTGCGCCGCCATCGAGGAGGAGCTGGCCCAGCTCGACGACGCCGATCGCGACGAGTTCCTCAAGGACCTGGGCCTGGACGAACCGGGACTCAACCGCGTGATCCGCGCCGGCTACAAGTTGCTCGACCTGCAGACCTATTTCACCGCCGGGGTGAAGGAAGTGCGCGCCTGGACGATCAAGCGCGGCTACACGGCGCCGCAAGCCGCGGGCGTGATCCACACCGACTTCGAGCGCGGCTTCATCCGCGCCGAGACGGTCGGCTACGACGATTTCATCCAGTACAAGGGCGAGCAGGGCGCGGCGCAGGCCGGCCGCCTGCGCAAGGAAGGCAAGGACTACGTGGTCAAGGACGGCGACGTGCTGCACTTCCTGTTCAACGTCTGAGCCCGTCGTCCTCATCCTGTGGGCGACGCACGCTGACGGCAGGCATTCGTGCAACGATGCTTGCGGCTCGGCAAGGTGCGGGGTGAGGCATGACGAATGCGGTGCTGCGGATTCGGCTGGGGCGTCCTGATGACGCCGGTGCGATAGCGGTGCTGGTGCGCCGCGTGACGCGGCGCTGGATCGTGCCCGATCAGCCGCCCGAGGCGGGCCTGGCGCTGTTGTCACGGCAAGGCGCGGCGAACCAGCGCCGGCGCATGGTTGAAGGCCATCGTTTCCATCTCGCCTGGCTCGGCGACACCTTGGTGGGCGTGGTGGCCATGCGCGACGACAGCCACCTCACCCAGCTCTTCGTCGGCACCCGCTACCACGGGCGCGGCATCGCGCGGCGCCTGTGGCAACGCGCGATGACAGACGCGGTGCGTCGCGCCGGCACGCGTCGCTTCACGCTCAACGCCTCGCGCTGCGCCGTGCCGGCCTATCGCCGGCTGGGTTTCGTGGCCACCGGGCCGGAGCGGTTTTCGCCGAACGGCGTGCTCACCACGCCGATGCTGCTGGAATGCGCGCCGGCCTGATGCCAGCGGGCATAATGCCGCTTCCCCAGTTTCAGCAACCGAGGCGCGCATGCCAGGCCAGCAGCACGAAGTCACGTTCCGCTTCCTTGCTCAACCCACCGACGTCAACTTCGGCGGCAAGGTGCACGGCGGCATGGCGATGAAGTGGATCGACCAGGCCGGCTACGCCTGCGCAGTGGCGTGGAGCGGGGCGTACTGCGTTACCGCCTCGGTCAGCGGCATCCAGTTCGTGGCGCCGATCCTGATCGGCGACCTGGTCACGGTGCGGGCGCGGCTGATCCACACCGGCAGCAGCAGCATGCACATGGCGGTGGACGTGCTGGCCAGCGACCTGCGCAAGGACGAGCGGCGCCTGGCAACCAGCTGCGTGATGGTGTTCGTGGCGCTGGACGCGCCGGACGGCAAACCCACCCCGGTAGCGCGTTGGGAACCGCGCGACGACGCCGAACGCCAGCTGCAGGCGCATGCACGGCGGTTGCAGGAGCTGTCGCGCGAGATGGGGCAGCTGGTGGATGCGCGAGGCGGCGAAAACCGTCGCGATCAGGGCTGAAAACCCGTTGCGGATCGCGCTTGCGCGCGCCGAAGGGTGTTGACAGTCGACGGGTCGATCCACACAATACGCGTTCTTTGTTGGAGGGATACCCAAGCGGCCAACGGGGGCAGACTGTAAATCTGCTGGCTTACGCCTTCGGTGGTTCGAATCCACCTCCCTCCACCAGTCGACTCGCGAAAGGTTGCGATTGGGCTGGTCCGTCGAGTCGGCCTGGCCGACCCGGCAACGGGCTCCGCGCAGGGCGGGAGTAGTTCAATGGTAGAACCTCAGCCTTCCAAGCTGATGGTGCGGGTTCGATTCCCGTCTCCCGCTCCATTGAATGGCCTGCCACGAGAGATTCGCTGCTGACCGCATCAGGTCGCGCGCTTTCTTGAAAAGTCCGGCAGGATGCCGGTCTGTTATTTGCCATCAGGGAGGATGGCAAAAGTTCATGCTCATGTAGCTCAGTCGGTAGAGCACTTCCTTGGTAAGGAAGAGGTCACAGGTTCGATTCCTGTCATGAGCACCATCATTGTTGCTCGCCCGTTCCGGGCGGTTTTCCTCTCATTGACTCCACCGGGATTCTGGTCATGGCAAAGGGCAAGTTCGAGCGCACCAAGCCCCACGTGAACGTGGGCACGATCGGTCACGTGGACCACGGGAAGACGACGCTGACGGCGGCGCTGACGAAGGTCGGTGCGGAGCGTTTTGGCGGTGAGTTCAAGGCCTACGACGCGATCGACGCGGCGCCGGAAGAGAAGGCGCGCGGCATCACGATCTCGACGGCGCACGTGGAATACGAGTCGCCGACCCGCCATTACGCGCACGTGGACTGCCCGGGCCACGCGGACTACGTGAAGAACATGATCACGGGTGCGGCGCAGATGGACGGCGCGATCCTGGTGTGCTCGGCCGCGGATGGCCCGATGCCGCAGACGCGCGAGCACATCCTGCTGTCGCGGCAGGTGGGCGTGCCGTACATCGTGGTGTTCCTGAACAAGGCGGACATGGTGGACGACGCCGAGCTGCTGGAGCTCGTCGAGATGGAAGTGCGCGAGCTGCTCAGCAAGTACGACTTCCCGGGCGACGACACGCCGATCATCAAGGGTTCGGCGCTGAAGGCGCTGGAAGGCGACCAGTCGGAAATCGGCGTGCCGGCGATCATCCAGCTGGTGGATGCGCTGGACAGCTACATTCCGGAGCCGGTGCGCGCGATCGACAAGCCGTTCCTGATGCCGGTGGAAGATGTGTTCTCGATCTCGGGCCGCGGCACCGTGGTGACCGGTCGTATCGAGCGCGGCGTGATCAAGGTCGGTGACGAAATCGAAGTGGTCGGCATCCGTCCGACCCAGAAGACCACCGTGACGGGCGTGGAGATGTTCCGCAAGCTGCTGGACCAGGGCCAGGCGGGCGACAACGCCGGTCTGCTGCTGCGCGGTCTGAAGCGCGACGACGTGGAGCGCGGTCAGGTGCTGGCGAAGCCGGGCACGATCACGCCGCACACCGACTTCGAGGCCGAGGTGTACGTGCTGTCGAAGGATGAAGGCGGTCGTCATACCCCGTTCTTCAAGGGCTACCGTCCGCAGTTCTATTTCCGCACCACGGACGTGACGGGCGCCTGCCAGCTGCCGGACGGCGTGGAGATGGTGATGCCGGGCGACAACGTGAAGATGACGGTGAGCCTGATCCACCCGATCGCGATGGACGAGGGCCTGCGGTTCGCGATCCGCGAAGGCGGCCG
>Ga0068856_100000023_pt1 | contig 141671 bp, 131 predicted proteins | sample KBSCornC62_FD_66595 | JGI IMG/M metagenome (GOLD analysis project Ga0068856, IMG submission 66595) | Corn rhizosphere microbial communities from Kellogg Biological Station, Michigan, USA - KBS Corn C6-2 | ecosystem: Host-associated > Plants > Roots > Rhizosphere > Soil ...
CTGGGCGGCTGGCTAACCTATTTAGAAATGGGCTTGTATGAAAATACGCTGATCCCGCTGTATATCCCTTTGCTGATGTGGGTTGGCTGCGGCCTTTTGGCCACGCCGTTTTTGTACAAATTTGTAAATGAAAAAGTGATCACCGATAAACACAGCCTGTTTGTTATTGTGCTGGTGCAACTGGTTACCAATATGTGTTTCTTTGGCGGGATAGTTACCTACGTTTTTATGTTCATCAACTTTACTTTTTGTAAACCGGAGACGGTTATAAAAACCAGTACTATTATTGGCTATAATTTTAACCGGAGAAGCCCGGGCTCCTATGTAGGCCGCCGCGCAGGGTATGCGGATGTAGTGATCGACGGCATGGATAAACAACTATTTTTCACCTCCGGAACAATTATAGAAAAATGTAAATCGGTGCAAGTAACCATGAGCAAAGGAGAGTTTGGTTTTTATGTGATCAAGGAGAAAATTTGGCTGCAATAGGTATTAAGAAAATAGTAAGACTTTCGAAGTTTCGAAAACTTCGAAAGTCTGTTCCAATCCCAATATTGCTTTCTTACCAAACTTTCACCCTTAAACTATCCGGCCGGTACATCTTATCCCCGGGCTTAACGTTAAATGCCTTATAAAATTCCGGCATGTCAGAGAATGGCCCGATTACCCGGTACATGCCCGGCGAATGCGGGTTATTGCTGATGCTCATCCTTACTGCCTCATCGCGCATTTTACTTTGCCATACCCGGGTTAGCGACAAAAAGAAACGCTGGTCAGGTGTAAAACCATCTATTTTGGTATCGCTTTTGCCTTCAGGCGTATTTTTAAAGGCCTGGTAGGCAATCATGCAGCCGCCTACATCGGCCAGGTTTTCGCCCTGGGTTAGCTCGCCGTTGATGTGCAGGTTGTCTAATACGGTGTAGCTGTTGTACTGGTTGATCAATACTTTTACGCGGGCCTTAAATTTGTCGGCATCTTCTTTAGTCCACCAGTCTTTCAGGTTGCCGTCCTTATCATACTGCCGGCCCTGGTCATCAAAACCGTGGGTCATCTCATGGCCGATCACTACACCAATGGCGCCATAGTTGATGGCATCGTCTGCATCTTTGTCAAAGAACGGAAATTGCAGGATGCCTGCGGGGAAAACGATCTCGTTAAACAGGGGGTTATTGTAGGCATCGATGGTTGGCGGCGTCATCCCCCACTCCGAGCGGTCGACCGGTTTGCCTATTTTTTTGATCATCTCACGGTAATTGTGCGCGGCAATAGACTGTTCATTTTTATAATACGTATTCTTACTGATCTGCACATCATCATAGTTTTTCCATTTATCAGGATAACCAATTTTTTTGGTAAAAGCGGCCAGTTTTGCCAGCGCCTTTTCTTTGGTCGGCGCGCTCATCCAATCCAGGTTTTCTATCCGTTGTTTGTAAACAGCCTGCAGGTTATTTACCAGTTCCAGCATTCTTTGCTTGGCTTCCGGCGGAAAGAATTTGGCTACGTAAAGCTGGCCCAAAAGCTCGCCCAGGCCACCGTCTACATCCTCGGCCATTAATTTCCAGCGGTCGCGCTGCTCTTTCTGGCCGGCCAGTATTTTTTGGTAAAAATCAAAATGGGCATCCCTGAACGCCTTGCTCAAGTAGGTTGATGCGCCGCTGAGTGCCTCAAATGTGGCTTTATCTTTCCATGCGTCAATGGGCTGCGTTTTCAGCAAGCCGTTGAGCGCGGTGTAATAGCCTGGCTGGCCGACCAAAACGGTGTCGGTTTTCAGGCCCATCCGGGTAAATGCATCGGCCAGGGCGATATCGGGCACCTGTTTCTGAAAATCGGACAGGCTAAATTTGTTATAATTGGCCTGCGGGTCGCGCAATTCAACCGGCGAACGGCTTGCTTTGGCTATAGCCGTTTCCAGCTTTAAAATACCGCCTGCTTTTGTAGCTGCGATTTTGGCGTCGACACCGGTAAGGGTAAACAGCTTGGTAATATAGGCTACATAGCCATTCAGTATTTTTTTGGAGGCTGTATCTGTTTTAAAATAATAATCGCGGTTGGGAAGGTTAAGGCCGGTTTGGTCGAAATGAGCAGCATTTTTGGTGCTGATCCGGTCGTCCGGAGAAACATAAAACCCAAGCAGGAAACCATCCCCGCTTTTAAAGCCGTCGGCAGCTAATTTTACCAGGTCTTTATAATCTTTAACAGCGGCAATTTTTGCCAGTTGCGGTTTAACCGGTTCGTAACCTAGCTTTTCGATCGCTGCGGTATTCATGCCGCTTTTGTACAGGTCGCCAACCTTTTGATCAATGCTGTTGGCCGTATCGTCATGCGCGGCGGCATAATCCAGTATCTCGTGTATGTGCGCTTCATTAATATCGCGCAACGTATTAAATGTTCCCCAACTCGTCTCGGAAGCGGGTATTTTGGTGTTTTTTATCCATTTACCATTAGCGTACATAAAAAAATCGTCGCCCGGTTTGACGGTAGTATCCATTCCGGACTTGTCGAAAAAGACTGTTCTTTTTTGATCGTCGGATTTATTTTTGCAGCCTGTAACTGCCAATAAGGCTAAAGCAATTAAGCCGAGGTTTGTTAGCTTCATCTGTGTAATTTTTTTTAAAGATAGATTTTATATGCAAATTGAAGAAAATGAGCTTTTATACTCCTCACAGCTGATTTTCGCAGTGTCTAAAGGCTTCGTGAAATGCTAAATGTTGCAAATAAATAAAAATTTGTAGATTTACGTTAATGTCATTTTAAACATTAGCAACTGTTTGCGTAACTATCAAAACTATGGGCTCACAACATGCTTACACCGTAGAAGAAGGTTTAGAAATCGTTCTTACGCTTAATCCGGAAGAAAGGAAAAAAGTGCGGGAAGGACTTGAAAACTCCCTTTTGAATGAAAAGGAAATTCTGAAGCACCTTGGGCCGATCCATCAAAAGTATGATGCAACTTATAAGGCGCTTGCCTGATGCGCTTACTTACTAAAGAGAAGATCGTTTTTCTCAATCAAAATAACGTTTCCAAGTACGGCGGCAACTATGTCCACCCACAGAACTTACTAAATTAAAGCCGGTTAGATTACCTGGTAGAAGTTGTCGATGGTAAATTGTTCAGCGAGCCAATTTATCCTGAAGTTCATCATAAAGCGGGAGTTTATCTTTTTAATATTATATCCGGGCATATTTTTACCGATGGAAATAAGCGCACGGGTCTGGATGCTTGCTTGTTATTTCTTGAATTTAATGGATATCAACTCAATGAAAAGATAACTAACGAGATTTTGACGGATTTTGTTATTTCTGTCGCATCCGGCGATCAAACGTTAGAAGCAGTTCAAAATTGGCTGCTTATTAATTCTTTAAAAAGTAGCGGCTGAACTATCCGCGAAAAACTCCTTGTTAACAAATGCGAATTGTTAACAAATAAATCACGTAATCTTCACGTTTATATGGAATTATATCTCTTAATTTTATAGACCTGTTGCAGATGTGCGGATTTTGAATGTGCAGATGTGCGGAATTCTGATGTGCGGATGAAAAACAAATCCGAAATCGAACGTTCGATCCCGATAACTATAGGGACCGAAATTATAACCAGGTCATTGAACTAACCTAATAGTAAAATATATGACCTGGAGAAAATTTAGCGGCGAAGTTATCCAAGCCCCCATTATCGAAGAGGTTGAAGCCGCGATCGAGCGCGAAACTGCCCTGGGCAACAAGCTTAAAGTTTGTATCGGGACAGACTCGCAGGTAAAGGGTAACGTTACTGATTTTGCTACGGTGATCGTCTTTCTGCGCGAGCAAAAAGGCGGGTTTATGTTTATCCAGCAGGAGCGTACCTCCAAAAAGATGAGCATTAAGGAACGTATGCTTACCGAGGTGCAAAAATCGATCGACATCGCTTACCACCTGTGCGACCTGCTCGACCTGTATGACGTTGACCTGGAAGTTCATGCCGACATCAACACCAACCCAATGTTTAAAAGCAACCAGGCTTTGCACGAAGCCATGGGCTACATTTTAAGCATGGGCTTTGTGTTTAAGGCCAAACCCGAAGCTTTTGCCAGCTCGTACTGCGCGAACAAGATTGTGCAGTAAACCATGCAGATGAAGGCTGCATAAGGCAGGCGCCCGCTTGCCTGAATTTTTGACGCTCCTGTTACCGGATTTCTCCCGGCTGGTGCCTTATCCTCTCTTAATTTCGGTATTTTGCCCCTTTAATTATTGCCGGTATGAGCAAGATAATTGTACGCAAAGCTGAGTTAAACGACCTGGATACATTGCTGGAATTTGAACAGGGTATTGTTAACCACGAGCGCCCGTTTGATAATACCCTGAAAGAAGGCGAGATACATTATTACGACCTTAAAGGAATGATACTGGCCGATAATGTTGAGGTTTTAGTTGCAGTTGCAGGTAACGATATTGTAGCCGGTGGGTATGCGCGCATTGAGGAAGCAAAGGACTACCAAAAGTACGACCGTTACGCCTATTTGGGATTTATGTACGTTCAACCTGCATTTCGCGGTCAGGGGGTGAATAATATGGTGCTGGATGCGCTGAAGGATTGGTGCCGGTCAAGAGATGTCCGTGAGTTGCGCCTCGAGGTATATACATATAACCACCAGGCCATAAAAGCTTATGAAAAGGCAGGCTTTAAACCGATTTTAACCTGGATGCGCCTGGGCCTGGACGACCAATAAAACCGGCATCCATAAAATAACGTTATTGGGGCATGAAATTCTATAACCTGTTATCCGAACAACAAATACCCATCACCCTTGCAGAAGCCTGGGACTTTTTTTCGTCGCCCTTAAATTTGGCAAAGATCACCCCGAAAGAAATGAACTTTGTGGTGACCTCGGATTTTACTACAGCTACCAAAATGTACGAAGGGATGCTAATTACCTATACCATTACACCGCTACTCGGCATAAAAATGAACTGGATGACGGAGATCACCCATGTTAAAGACGGCGAATATTTTGTGGACGAGCAGCGGTTCGGCCCATATGCGCTGTGGCACCACGAGCATCACTTTAAACAAATAAAGGGCGGTGTATTAATGACCGACAAGCTATATTATGCAATGCCATTAGGCGGGCTGGGCCGCTTAGCAAATTCAGCCTTTGTAGGAAACAAAGTGAAACAGATCTTTAAATTTCGTGAGAAAGTAATTGTAGAATTGTTTGGGGTTATTAAGTGATGAAGTTGACCGGATCAACCTAATCCAACTTAATCAACTCAATCCAACTCAATCAACCTACTTATAATCCAACCGGTAAACAAAGGCAAGTGAAAAAATCGTGCCCGCACTGGTGTTATAGCCGGTTAAAAATTTTCCGGCGGTGGCGAATACGGAAATCTCATCAGTAAATGTATGGCCGTAGTTTAAGGACAACTCGAAAAATGAGTAATCTTTATTGGCCTCTAAAACCGGCGAGAACGTTTTATCGGTGCTTTGCGAAAAAATGCCCGTGCCGGTAACGGAAATCTGGTTTTGAAATTCCTGGTCGACCGTAATGCCGAATGTAGCGCTGTAGCGGTTTTGCCACGGGCCGTTAGTGCCAAAGTATTGCCGGAAACCATCGGAAGCATTAAAATAAATACTCCTGTCAAACAGGTTGCCCGATCCTGAAACGGCCAGCTTTAACTCGCCGCCTTCCTCGCCATAACCAAGTGCCGCATTGTTATGATACATAGGGGTAATTGCGGTTCCCTGCAGCGAGAAATAATAGATATAGTCGATGTTGGCCAAATAATACCTGATCCCGGTTTCCAAATCAGTAAGGCCGTTTGACGTAGTGCTGGTTGGCGCCACGTTTTGGTTGTACATATTATAAACGTACGGCAATGAAAGCACCGCGGCAAATTTGCGGCTGATGCCATATTCACCGTAAAAAGTTACGCCCACCGAACTGTATTTGCCATTGTTGAGGTAACGTTTGGCGGGGCTGCCTGTAGTGTCCCATGCTGAATTGGCAAAAAAGTAACCTACCGAAGGCGCCAGCAGCAGCCTGCCCGGGCGAACCGGGAAGCCGCCGTCGGCATATGACCGGCTTTGAAGGCCGATAAAAATTGTAAGGGCAACTAATAATGTTTTTGTATAGGTTTTCAAAAGCCTCATTTTATTGTTTTTTTAAAACAGTGCAAAAGTATCGCGCATCCACCGCCCTTCGTATACATTATACCACCTGCCGATTTCGTGCGCCAAATCCCTGAATATAATGATGTGCTTGTCGGTATTCAAGTCATTATAAGCCGCGTACACGTGGTCGGGCGGAGCAATATTGTCCACCATGCCCATGCCAACCAGTGTTTTACATTTAATGTCGGATGCAAAATTCTTTCCGTCAAAATAATCCAGGTTATCCATTACTTTATCCATGGTTAGCTCTGGCCTGGTCTTAATGTACAGATTGATGTCGATAAGCGGCCAGTCAACCTCGTGAGGCAGATTCCGAACATCACACAGAATAGGGTTTGCAGCCGAACAAAAACTTATACGGGGATCAACGCCACAAGTTGCAAGGGCGAGGAAGCCGCCCAAGCTACCGCCGGCAGCTATAATATTGTCATGCCGCAGTTCAGGGCGGCTGAAAATAAAGTCAACTGCGCGCACGCAGTCCATAATGGCGCCGCGCAAAACATACCGGTTTTTATCTTCAAGGTTAAGCACAATGTACGATTCGCGGCGCACGTTAATCACGTCGCGGCTGTAGCCCGATCCGCGTATGTTAAGCGTAAATATGGCAATATCCGGATCGGTACCATACATCGGTCCCAGCGGCACCTGGTAGCCCGGTAGACCCAGCAGCACAGCAAATTTTTTACCTTTATTATGGGTCTTGGGTTCAGTTAAAAACCCGCGGATGAGCAAACCGTCAAGCGATTTCATCTCCACCTCAAATACCCGCCGGTTGTCGCGGCAGTTGGCTATTTCGGTCACCTTGTACTCTGGTTTCACCTTAGCCAGCTCGGTTTTGGCCCGCTGCCAGAAAGCTTCAAAATCAGCCGGCTTTCCGTGCTGCGAGTGTACCAGTTGGGGCTTGATGCCAAATGCCTTTCGCAAAGTATCCGTATAAAACTCGTTGTTTACCATGAAACTTATCTTGTAAAACCCAGGTTGCACCGGCGGAATATTAAAATCGTAGCTGGCCGTGCCCCTGGAAGCAACTGATACGTGGATAGAATCGGCCCTAACCTTTTTACCGGCTTCCGTGGTTACCAGGTAGGATAATGTGGCCTTCTGCGCGCTCGGGAAGGTGCTCGAAACATTCAAAGTGTAGGCTGCATTGGTTGCAAATATCCCATCCGAGCTATGCGGCGAAAGCGACATGATGATCGCCGAATCCGGGCGCTCCTCCTGGCCCTTAATGATAAATGTATTGCTGATGGTATCCTGGTAACCCGAAAGCGCCAGCGTAAAGCCAATTTTATACCTACCAGAGTGTAGAACCGGGATACTGAAGGGATAACCGATAGGACAGGTGGATGTGAGTTTTACGTGTTGCGATTCGGCCTTAACTTTTTTGCCCCCGGCGCCGGTTATAACATACGATAACGTACCGGATTTGTCAGTGGGGAAGGTGCTCAATAAGTTTACGGTGAAATACGCGTTGGCGGTGAATACAGTGTCGGGATTTTCGGGGTTCATCGAAAGGATGACTCTCCCGGCTTTTTTTGATGTGTCGGCAGCTTGTTTTTGCGCCGCAGCCCGCCGCAGCCCGCAAACTACCAGCACCAAACAAAATATTATTATAAACTTTTTCGAAAAATTTGTCATATAAATTTCGTTAGGCCATATTAAGCATATTTTAAACAACCGGATAGGGGTTTTTATTAACAAACCCACAACCGTTTATTTTTTAACAAGACCGTATGGCTATTTCCGTGCCGAAAATTTAAAAATACCCGCGTTTCAATACGAATAGCGCCATCATTATTTTAGGTACGCTTGTCGTTTATTTCTTATTGTGAAGTTAAATACACAAAAAAACAGTTTTATCGCATCTTAGTTAACCTTTATGGTATCCTGAATTTTTCGCGTAGCCAAAGGTTTTGGAACATAAAGTAGTTCATGTCGACCTCATGTGTGGAGTTAGGTACACAAACATACTCCTTCTTGTCGCTGCTGATGTGGTTAAATAAGGCCATGCTGCAGCGTGGCGGGCAAAACTGGTCAAGCAGACCGATGCCCATCAGCACGGGGCATTTCACCATCGGCGCAAAGTTTTGCGGATCGAAATAATCAAATGTGCTGAAAAATTTATCCCAGGTAAAACCAGGGTGAATGCTGTTGTAATGCCTGAATACCTTGAACGGAAATACCTGCTTGTCGTACGAAGCAGATATGGCCATATTATCGTGTATATCAGCATAAAGCGGCACTTGCATGGTGAGCAGCTTTACGCGATGATCAAGCGCGGCGGTGATCAGCGCTAAGGCCCCGCCCTGGCTGCCGCCTTCCACAAATATCTTGTTCGTATCGATGCCAAGGCTTTCGTGCGAGCACAGGAAATCCAGCCCGCGGATACAGTCCATATAAACACCACGGTAAACATATTTATTCTTGTCTTCAACATTCACCAGGCAATAATTGTCCGTGCCGATATTGATCACATCCTTGCTGTTGCCGTTTCCGCGCACATTCAGGTCGAAAGCAATAAAATCGTCGTTGTCCATATTGGGCTTCAGGCTTACCACATATCCCGGCACCCGGTAATGAACCGGGAATTTTTTGCCATCCCTGGGGATCACCAGCCAGCCACGCACTACGATATTATCAAACGAATGCATTTCCACCGCGTAAACACGTTTTTTATCGGTGGACAGGTCCCTGCGCTCCAATACACGGTAACGCGGCGCTACTTTTTCCAGCTGCTCGCGCGACTGTTTCCAAAATGCATCAAAATCCGCTGGCTTATGCAGTTGTGAACGTATTTCCTGCGGATCTACGCCGAAAACTTTGCGTACTGTATCATCATAATTTTGTGAGTTTACGATAAAATTCACCCGGTAAAAGCCGGTCGTCCTGGGTGCGATCTTTACCACGTAGTCCCTGGTCGAGGAGCCTTTGATGGCCAGTTGGATAGAGTCAACTGCAACTCTTTCACCGGCATCCGTGGTTATCACGTATGAAATGCGGCCGGTGGTGTACTGGTTGGTATTGTTCTCCACGCGAAGGTCGTAAACGATCTGTTCATTCTTTTTAAAAACGGCGTTTTCACTTCGTGGGGTCGGTTTAAGAACAATGTCGCCGGTTTCGGCGGGCTGCTGTTCCTGCTGAAATACAGCGGCCTGCGCGTCGAAACGGGCGAATAGCAGCATCGCAAAAAAGCATAAATAACAAGGGATCTTCATAGCTATAGTTTTAAAATTGCTGTAAGGGCGCCGCCATAACCCAGCCCGGTATTGATGCCGTATGGCACGTAATATCCGCCCGCAAACAAGGTAAACCTGCGCGAGAAAGTGTGACCAAAGTTGAGTTGTGGTTTGACGAAGGCATAGTCCCGTTCGGCATTAAAATTAATATTGAAAGTTTTGTTTGGGCTGGAGGAACGGAACACTGTAATATCCAGGCTAACCTGGTTATGCCAGCTGATAGGAAGGCCAACGGTGCCCAGCCAGCTGATCTGGTCGGGGCCCTGGAAATTAAAGTAACGGCGGTAAGCTACCTCGGTATTGAAATAACCTTTATCGGCCACAAAAGTTGGCAGCGCGCCGCAAAACATCACCTTTATTTCGGCGCCGTAATCGCCAAGGCCTAATGGGGACGTACTGTTTGCCGCCACCGTGTACAAGGGCGCCACACCCGATATTTGTACCGAGAGATAACGCAAATAATTGTAGTTGCCGATATTATAGCTTAAACCGGCAACCAAATCCCCCGCGCCTTGTGTCATGATGGTTTTGTTACCTGTGCCGAGGTTATTTACCTGGTACAGGTAAGGTACAGTTACCAGGAAATCCAGCCGGCGGCTGATGCCGTACCCGGCAAACAGGCTGAAAGAATAGGAGCTGAACCGCGCCCCGGGTGCGCCTTTAACGTAATTGCCAAATACATCGTAATGGTCAGTTTGCGAATAGTAATTAAATGAGGGTACCACAATATCGCGGTATTTGCCGATGGGGAAGCCTGCAAACGCGTTAAACGGCAGGATAAGGGCAAAAAACAAGCATGCAAAAAGTGATAAACGCAGTTTTTTCATTAAATACCTTAATCGTGTTACCGGTTCGTTATTACTCCACTATCCCTTTTGGCCTTGGCTTGTAAGGCACCAAAAAGTTGGATTTGCGGATGTAATGGTTCAATGGTTCTTCGATCAGCTTAAATAAAGTGACCGAAACGGCGTTTAATACGATGAAAGCATACAGAAGGTTTAGCCAGTTATATTGGAACGGGGAATTCCAGTCGACACCCCATTTGTCGTACAAGTTGAACACGGCATCATTTAGGTGGTTAAAAAAACCGCTGATCAACTTGTACATCCAGCCGAGGTGGATGAGGTAAAAAATGTAGGAAGCTTTGCCCAGCAGCTCGATAAAGGGCAGGGCAAGGAATCTTTTAAATAGCGTGTCTTCGGTAAGCAGGCCGTAAAAGAAAAAGGCCACGCAAATACACAGCACATAGTTATTGGTAAAAACGCCTAGGGGACTCTCCAGGCCTGCAATCCAGGGTTTTACAGGTGTTTGCAGGGCCATAAACAGCACGCAGACGAAGATCATGATGAATGCAGGATAGGTTATATTAACCTTTGTTTTGCGCCCGAAACCTTTCTTTAAAACGATCTTGGCCAGCTGCACGCCTACAAAAAACTCGAAGCAGCGCCCAAAGAAAGTATAGAGCAAAACGAAATAAATATTGCCAAAAAAGCCGTGAAAATCGACGTTTCGGAACATCAAAAACATTACGACGGCAAAGGCGGTAATGAGCACAGGCTGCACATAAAATTTATGATACTTTTTGGCGATGAGGAAAATGATAGGCGCCGAAAAATAAAAACATTCCTCCACCGTAAGCGACCATCCCTGGGCGATACCCGTATTCCAAAATTGGTAAAAAAAGCCGCGAAGGAAAGTAATATTTAGTACTAGCAGCAGTACGGGGTTAGTATTGGCATTCTGATCACCCCCGATTATCATCGGGTCCTTACTAAAAAAATAGTAAACAAATGCGGCCGTGGTAAGCAGCGCATACATGGGGTAAATACGCGCAACGCGGTTTTTTAAATACTGTTTAAACCATTCGCCGGTAAGGTGGAAACTGTTATAATACCTGAAAGTGATGAGGAAGCCCGATAAAACAAAGAAAAGTGAAACGCCGATGTGGAACTCCCCCAGGAAACGCTGTAGCAAATGGGGAAAATTTTCATCAAATTGGTCGCAGAAATGGGATATAAATACCAGGTAAGCCGCCATTGCGCGGACCCCGGTGAGGGCGGGTACGTAGTTAGCTTCTGAACGTTGTGACAAATCCGTGTGATTTAATTACTAAGATAGATTTTTTCGCACCGTTTACGAAAAATAGGGGAAATTGGTTTGGGAGCGTGGCCTGATGTTATCACATTAAACAAGCAGACCCAGCGGGGTCAAATATCGGTAGAACACGTGCCGGCCAATTTTTTCCGTGCCGTACGGAATATTTGCGCCTGCTTTGCGCGGATGTCGCTTTGCCTGGTTACGTACGGCACGCTAATCTTTCTTTTTTATTTTTTTCTACCGATATTTTGCACCTACGGCGCAATGTCGTCGGATTTGGGGGGCTTGGATTGGAAAACTCTAATAGGCACTTCCCTGCACTACGCCGCGCTCCAATATCTTTTGATCGATATAATACTGGATCTCCGATTTTTTAAGCCCCCAGTTGGGTGCGATCAGCAAATCCATGTCGCTGAGGCCGAAGAGACGCTGGATAACAATATCCGGGCGAACCAGTGGCAATAGCTCGCACAAAAAGTCGGCATATTCATCCAGCCTGAACAGCTTAAACGGCTCCCGTTTGTATTTTACGCCCATCACCGAACCCTCCACGATATGTAAATGATGAAACTTTACAAATTTTATCTGCGGGAAACGATTGATTTCATCGGCATAGCGCAGCATCATTCCTTTGGTTTCCCAGGGGAAGCCGAAGATGGTGTGCACGCAGATATCCAGTTTGCTGTTCTCAACCAGTTTCAGCGCTTTTATTAAATCGTCATGACTACAGCCGCGGTTGATCTGGGCGAGTGTGTCGTTATAAATGCTTTCCATACCCATTTCCAGGTCAACATCAAAACGGTCGGTATAGCTTTCCAGCAGGGCGATCTTTTCAGCGTCGATGCAATCCGGGCGGGTGCCAATTGACAGGCCCACGATGTCCTCGGTATGATAGCTCAGCGCTTCGTCGTACAGCATTTTTAAGTAATGCGCCGGTGCGTAGGTATTGGTATTGGGCTGAAAGTAAATGATAAATTTATCGGCCTTGTTGCCTTTGCGGGCACGCTCAACTCCTTGTATCACCTGCTCGCGTACCGATGGGTTGTTGCGCGATACCGAAGGGGTAAATGAATCTACATTACAATAAGTGCAGCCGCCATAGCCTTTGGAACCGTCGCGGTTAGGGCAGGTAAAGCCACCGTCTACGATGACTTTAAACACCCGGGCGCCTTTGTATTTTTCGCGCAGCCAGGGCCCATAGTTATTGTAGCCTTTTAGGGGTGATTGCACCGATTTTATGAGGGTTGATTCCACCGATTGTGTTTTTGGATTGCACCGATTGAGAAGCGATTTCACCGATTCGGCGCAAAGATACGGAATTTTTGAACGTGGGGCAGTTCCGGTAGTAGGCGTAAAATTAAGCCTAATGCCGTTTTTCGCTTCTAAGCCGGTATACATGCAGCAGGTTTCGGAGCGGCTCTGCATCAATGGTCAGGTCGCCAATGTTCACTTTTTCGGTGCCATCGGGGTAATCGTATGTAAAATAGGTTGTGCTGCTTTTTCCCGAGCTTTCAACATAAACTCTTTCGCCCGTTATTACTTTCCAGTTCTGGAGATCGGTCTTCGCGGTCTGGATGCCGTTTGCATTTAATATGATCTGCGGTTTTGTATTGGTGTATTCCCTAAATCCCGAATAAAGCAGAAAGGCGCCGCACACGCCGAAGAAACCGGCTGGGACATAACTTCGCCCTATTAATAAATAAATGGCAATCCCAAGCATCCCTACGCCAATGAGCATATTAAACATGCTGGCCGGCTTCGAAAAGTAGACCACTGTTTCCATGGGTACAGTAACATCGTCCGTATAAACATCCTTTTGCTTAAACCTCTCCTGCAGGGCTGCCAGCCGTTGTTTATCATCTGCTGATGTAATAGTTATTTTGTTCCAGGCGCTGTCGTCGGCATACATTAATTTCGAATCGATGGCCCTTTGTTTTAACTCATGTATATTATCTACGTTTTCATAGGCCCATATTTTCCATTTGTTTACCTGTAGGCACCAATACAGCAGCGAAAATAACAAGCCCAGCACAAGGCCGCCCAGAATAAACAAAGCCGGAAAATTGGGATAGAAGTTGCTTAGTACGAAGCCACCCACCAAAAAAACAAAAAAAACGGCCCCGCTTCCGTAGGTGAGGGTGACGCGCCCCTTTTGCAGGGCTTCATTAACTGTTACAGGCATATATTTAGGGTTAATTGTAATAAAGGCCCTAATGTATTTAATAGCTGCAAAAAAGCAAAATTTGTACGGATATGGATTACTTGCGGCGATAAAAACGCCCTTATTTATTTCAAATCACCCCTTTGCTTTCTTTAGAAGAATTTTATATTTTGGGTCGAATTTTTAACGGAATTGATGCAGTATGAAAAGAGTTTTACTTTGCCTGGCCTTATTGATCCCCCTGTTTGCAATTGCTCAGAACAACGACCCTTATTTTAACAAGGGTGTTGAATTGTACAATAACAAAGATTTTGCCGGCGCCGACGATTACTTTAGTAAAGAAATAGCGCTAAACCCCAATAACATCGAAGCATATGTTTACCGGGGCATAATAAAAACCCAGCAGGGAGATTATAAAGGCGCTATTGAGATTTTCAACAAAGTGATCACGCTAAACCCGAATGCCGACATGGCGTACTCTTACCGCGCTGTTGCCAGGGTTAATGTGAGGGACTATAAAGGCGCTATTGAAGATTGCGACCATGCCATTGCCCTTAACCCCAAAAACCTGGATGCTTACGTGAACCGCGGCAACGCAAAAAATGCATTGGGCGACGGGCGCGGGGCTATAGCCGACTTTACCAAATTAATGGAACTGGCGCCCGACAATGCTGCTGTGTACGTTGACCTGGGCAATGCAAAAAATCAGATTGAAGACTTTAAAGGCGGCCTTGAGGCCCTGAACAGGGCGATTGCGCTAAATCCGCAAATGCCCGAAGCGTACCTCGATCGCGGCGTATCCAAAAGCAATCTTAATGATAGTTATGGTGCAATAGACGATTATAGCAAAGCCATCGCGCTGAATCCCCAAATGGGTACGGCTTATATTGGGCGGGCGCTGGAAAAGATCAAGCTGAATAACGACAACGATGCAATGGCCGATCTGAATAAAGCGATTGAGCTGGAGCCCAAAAACCCCGCGGCTTACGAAAAAAGAGGCGCGTTAAATGTAAAGATCGGCAATTTCGGCGCTGCCGGGAATGACCTGTCGCAAGCAATTATTTTATCACCCGATGACCCGGAGGCGTATTTTAACCGGGCCGAAGCGAGGCTGAAACTGAACGATGGCCCCGGCGCAATGGAAGATTTTAACAAAGCAATTGCACTGAATTCGGATTTTACGATGGCTTACCACGACCGCGGCTGGCTAAAAATGCAGATGGGCGATAACACCGGCGCCATTGACGACCTGACGCGCACCATTGTGCTGGCGCCCCGGCTTGAATCGGCATTTTATAACCGGGCGGTTGCGCGGGTCGCTTTGCGCCAGTTTAACGAAGCCGTGGGCGATCTTGACCGCGCCATAAGTATCAACAGTGACTATGGCGACGCCCGATATTACCGGGCGGCAATAAAAATGGAGACAGGCAATTTTGAAGCCGCCATGCCCGACCTGAACAAAGCCATCACCGGCGGTGTAAACCTGCCCATCGCCTACCACATGCGCGGCTTTGCCAATGCAGCCCTTAAACATAATACAGAAGCGATTGCCGACCTGAGTAAGGCCATCGAATTAAATCCCTCGAACGCAGGGGCGTACTACATCAGGGGCCGCGTATATTTTTTAATGAATAACCAGGTAGCCGCCAAAGCTGACTGGACTAAGTCCGCCGCCCTTGGCGACCGGGATGCTGTATTTTCCCTTAGCCATCCGCCGGCGAAACATAAAGCAGGTTCAACCACATCGGCAAATAGCAATGGCGGATGGGCGATTTGGAAGAAGTAATTTCGGCCGATCTTTTAAACGTTTGCCGGTCAAAAAATAGGGGAAAAGTTGGATTTTAAGCCGGGCCTGTGCGATTCCCCTTCTTGAGAAGGGAGGACGGATGTGTTAATGAACATACCCGGCTGTCCCTCCTCCACAACACGTCCCGCACCGTCCCATCTCGATAGGGGATTGTCAAAATGCTATCACTTTCAATTAGTTATCATCTATTTATTAAAAATTTCTATTAGCTAATCACATAACATTGGCATCTTCACCCCCTCAAAATGACCTGTTTGGGGGTTGTTGTCGACAAAGCAGCCTGCTACCTTTGTTTTTATTAACACATTCAATTATTAACCTATGGAAACACCATCAAATTCCACCGCACAAAGGATAACCCCATTTTTGTGGTACGCCGACCATGCCGAAGAGGCTATCAACTTTTACATGTCGATCTTTAAAGATTCGCAGGTCGTCAGCATGAACCGCTTGCCTGATGAAGCTCCCGGAAAAGAGGGACGCATGCTGACGGCGACTATCCGCATTAAAGGATTGGAGCTAATGATACTGGAAGGCGGACCCCTGTTTGAATTTACGCCGGCGATCTCACTTTTTGTGCATTGTGCGGAACAGGACGAAGTTGATTTTTTGTGGGAAAAATTTATCGCCAATGGGGGTAAACCGAGTCAATGTGGCTGGTTGGATGACAAATATGGAGTCACCTGGCAAATTGTTCCCGATGCGCTCGGTCGCCTGATGGGCGACCCCAACCCGGTGAAAGCGCGCGCTGTGATGCACGCGATGATGAAGATGATCAAGCTGGACAGCGCGGCGCTGCAGGCAGCCTACGATGCGGCCTGATGGATGTGCAGATGCGCGAATGTGCATATGTGTGGATGCATTAATGCAGGAACTTAACGGTTTGAGGGTTTAAATGCACTTTTGGGATATCAATTCCTTTACAGCTGGTGGGCGATATTCGGTGAGGAGGGGCAGCACCGTAGTCCGTTTTTATTTTCCGTTGCTTTTACTGCTGCTGATTTCAGCGCTGGCTTATCATTTGGTAGAACTTCCGGGGAAACGGTTCATCAGGGCGAGGTTAAAGGATAACTAAGCCTGACGTTTTTTTCTACCTTCGTTTTTGAAATGCTCGCGGGCGCGTTTAAGTCCTGTGGCAATGGCAATACCCTCATCCATACCTTCCTCAAGCAGGGCGTTAGCGATCTCAACTGCTTTATCACGCAGTTTCACCGGTTGGTTTTTATAGGATGGCGGGTAGTCCCCGTAATGCCAGGGCATGTGGGTGTTGTTTTTTTGGATAAAACAGCAATTAGTGAATTTGGTTTTTGTTGCTGTTTGGTTCATGGTTCATAGTTCATAATTCATGGCAGTTCAAGTGGTGACAAAGTTTAAAGCTTCATTCACCCTAAATCCGGCCATGAACTATGAACTATTTGCCATGAACCAAATATTATGCAAGCATAGCAATTGCCGGTTTTATTTTGATTAATTTTGCCCAGCTAATTACGCCTGCATGGAAACCATTGCTCCCTATAAAGCCAAACATAAAATTCGTTTTGTAACCGCCGCTTCGCTGTTCGACGGGCACGATGCCACCATCAACATCATGCGGCGGATTTTGCAATCGTCGGGGGCCGAAGTGATCCATCTTGGTCACAACCGTTCGGTGGATGAGGTGGTTAACTGTGCCATACAGGAAGACGTGCAGGGCATTGCGCTTACCAGCTACCAGGGCGGGCACCTGGAATATTTTAAATATATGCATGACCTGCTGAAAGAACGCGGTGCAGGGCATATCAAGATATTTGGCGGCGGTGGCGGCGTTTTTTTGCCGAAAGAGATAGCGGAACTGCAGGCTTACGGCATCACCAGGATATACTCGCCGGATGATGGCCGGAGAATGGGCTTGCAGGGGATGATCAATGATATGCTGATCCAATGCGATTTCCAGGATAAAATTAAGCTCAATGGCGAACTAAAGCACCTGCCTGAAAAGGACATCAAATCCATCGCAACGGCAATTAGCGTGGTCGAAAACTACCCAAAGGAAGCCGATCAGTTTTTGGCGGATGTTCATAAAATCATTAAGGACAGTCATATCCCGGTTTTGGGTATCACCGGCACAGGAGGATCGGGAAAATCATCACTGGTGGATGAGATCGTACGCCGCTTTTTGATGGAGACCGATAAAACAATGGCCATAATTTCTGTCGACCCTTCCAAACGCAAAACCGGCGGCGCCTTGCTCGGCGACCGGATCAGGATGAACGCGATCAATAGCCCGAGGGTTTATATGCGTTCATTGGCCACGCGGCAGGCCAATCTCGCGTTGTCCAAACATGTGCAGGAGAGTATTGACATCTGCAAAGCAGCAGGCTATGATTTTATAATCGTTGAGACGTCAGGCATAGGGCAGTCCGACACGATGATCACCGACTATTGCGATCTCTCGCTATACGTGATGACGCCGGAGTTCGGCGCCGCCACACAGTTGGAGAAGATAGACATGCTGGATTTTGCCGATATGGTAGCGCTGAACAAATTCGATAAACGAGGTGCGCTGGATGCTATCCGCGATGTGCGCAAGCAATACAAGCGCAATCACCAGTTGTTTAGCGCCAAAGACGAAGATATTCCGGTCTATGGCACCATGGCCTCCCAGTTTAACGACCCTGGAATGAATACCTTGTTTGCTGCATTGATGGCAGCCATTAAGGCTAAAACCGGGGTTGGGTTTTTGGAGGAGGTGAAAGGCGAAAGCTTAAAGATAAAAGGTGAGGAACCGGAAAAGGTGTATATAATTCCGCCGGATAGGGTGCGCTATTTGGCGGAAATTGTTGAAAGCAGCGCGGCTTATAGCCAATGGGTAAATGAACAGTGTAAAATTGCGCAGCAATTATACGCGGTTAGCCTCACCCAAACCCTCTCCAAAGGAGAGGGCTTAAAAAGCCAGATAGATTTGGACGAGGCGTTGGCCGACATTCAAAAGCATCTTGAGGACCACCTTCACCCGGAATGTAAACGCCTGCTCAACCAATGGCCCGAAACCGTTAAACAATACACTGCCGAGAACTTTATTTATAAGGTGCGGGAAAAAGAGATCAAGCTGCCACTCTATTATACTTCACTGTCACAATTGCAGATACCTAAAATAGCACTGCCCAAATATGAAGCCTGGGGAGATATTTTGCGCTGGCTGCTCACCGAAAACTTGCCGGGAGAATTCCCTTACGCTGCAGGCGTATTCCCGCTAAAACGCGAAGGTGAAGACCCAACCCGCATGTTTGCCGGCGAAGGCGGGCCGGAGCGTACAAATAAACGTTTTCACTATGTGTCTTTAGGTCAGCCCGCGCACCGTTTGTCAACTGCATTTGATTCGGTAACTCTTTATGGTGAGGATCCGCATATCCGGCCGGATATTTATGGTAAGATCGGCAACTCTGGCGTAAGCATTGCCACATTGGATGACGCTAAAAAGCTGTATTCAGGGTTTGATCTTTGCGAGGCCGCTACATCGGTATCCATGACAATCAATGGCCCTGCACCGATGCTGCTTGGCTTTTTTATGAATGCGGCAATAGACCAGCAATGCGAGAAATATATCAAAGAGCATGGTTTGGAACATTTGGTTGAGGTGAAGTTTAAGGAAGTTTATGATGATAGGGGGCTCGAACGGCCGGTGTATCGCCTCACCCAAACCCTCTCCAAGGGAGAGGGCTTAAAAAACCTCACCCCGGCCCTCTCCAAAGGAGAGGGAGTAAAGCATAACGAGGTAGTTGTTAAGAGATTTGGCTATGAGACAGGCGACCTTAAGATATGGGAGACATTAAAAGCAAATTCCCGGGAAAACCGCAAAAATGCAACTGAAACTGAAGATATTTTATGGCAGTTATTGCGAAATAAACAAACAGGTTATAAGATACGACGACAGCACGCTATTGATGGTTATGTTGCTGATTTCGTATGCTTATCAAAGGGGTTGGTTATTGAAGTGGACGGCGGGTATCATCAAACAACAAAAGAAGAAGATGAAGTTAGGACGATGGTCCTGAATAATGAGGGTTTTGATGTTATCCGTTTTACGAATGAAGAAGTAACTAATGATGCTAAAAGGGTTGTGCAGGTCATAAATGAAACTTTATCTAATCAGCCGGATAGAAAAATTCTTTCTACGGAGGAAGATTCAGGTGAAGTCAAACACGGAACGCCTCACCCTGCCCTCTCCAAAGGAGAGGGTTCTGAGGAAGGTAGTTTGAGTGAAACGGATCAAAAAGCCCTCTCCTTTGGAGAGGGTTCTGAGGAAGGCAATTCGAGTGAAACGGATCAAAAAGCCCTCTCCTTTGGAGAGGGTTTGGGTGAGGCGACCCAAGGCCCAGGCGGAACCCTCCCCCCCGGTAACAATGGCCTCGGCCTTATGCTCCTCGGCCTCACCGGCGATCAGGTTTTACCGGAAGACGTCTACAAAAAAATAAAAGCAAAAGCCATTTCGACGGTTCGCGGTACCGTACAGGCAGATATTTTGAAGGAAGACCAGGCCCAAAACACCTGCATTTTTTCAACCGAATTCGCCCTGCGGATGATGGGCGATATCCAGCAATATTTTATCGATAAAAAGATCCGTAATTTTTATTCGGTTTCTATATCCGGTTATCATATTGCCGAGGCGGGTGCAAATCCCATCACACAACTGGCGTTTACCCTGTCAAACGGATTCACTTTTGTGGAGTATTACCTCAGCCGCGGGATGCACATCGATGATTTTGCGCCAAACCTGTCGTTCTTTTTCTCCAACGGCATCGATCCGGAATATGCGGTGATCGGCCGTGTAGCCAGGAGAATATGGGCCAAAGCCATTAAAAACAAATACAAAGGCAACGACCGCTCGCAAAAGCTGAAATACCATATCCAAACCAGCGGCCGCTCATTGCATGCGCAGGAGATCGATTTTAACGATATCCGCACCACTCTGCAGGCGCTGTATGCCATTTACGATAACTGCAACTCGCTGCATACCAATGCTTATGACGAAGCGATAACCACGCCGACAGAAGAATCAGTACGCCGGGCAATGGCCATCCAGCTGATCATCAACCGTGAGCTGGGTCTCGCCAAAAACGAAAACCCAATACAAGGCGCCTTCATCATCGAAGAATTGACAGACCTGGTTGAACAAGCCGTATTGGCCGAATTTAAAGCGATCAACGACCGCGGCGGCGTGCTCGGCGCCATGGAAACCATGTACCAGCGCAGCAAAATACAGGAAGAATCGCTATACTACGAAACGCTGAAGCACACCGGCGAATACCCCATTGTCGGCGTAAATACCTTCCTCAATAAAAAAGGCTCCCCAACTATAGTCCCGTCCGAAGTGATCCGAGCAACTGAAGAAGAAAAGCAATTTCAAATAGAAGCGCTGCATAAATTTCAGAATCGAAATGAAGAGATCGTACCTGAGCTGCTAAAAAACCTGCAGCATACGGCAGTAAGCGGCGGTAATATTTTCAAAAGCCTGATGGAGGCCTGTAAATATTGTTCACTGGGGCAAATATCCCATGCCTTGTATGAAGTTGGGGGGCAGTATAGAAGGAATATGTAGGTGGTTAGTGATTAGAGGCTGGGGGTTAGAGATTAGTTGAACATGTTTAGCCCCTATTTATGATGCATCGCCACAATCGTCGCCACTGCATCCACCATAAAATGCACCGCCATCAGCACTTTGATATTGCGGAACCTTTGGTAATGGTAGCCAAATATCAGCCCCAGTAAAAAGGTAAATATGATCTCGCCCGTATAGTGATAGCTGATGTGAATGGCACAAAAAAGCCCTGCAGAAATCAGCACCTGGTGATGCGGGTTTTTAAAAAATAACGCAAGTCGGCTCATCACATAGCCCCTGAAAAATAACTCTTCGGTAATGCCCGCGGTAAGCGCCGTAAACATCCCAAAAGCCGGAAATTGCTTCATCAGCACCTGCATTTTCTGCATGGATGGGCTTTTCTCGTGCAGTCCTGCTAAATAAGGGATGTAGGAAATAATTTGGGAGGCGAAGCATAGCAGATAAAGCGCAATGATCCATTGGAGGTAGAATGAAAAGCTGTATTCTGTTTCGCCCCAAAGAATAAATTTCTGTACCTCGCCATAGCGCGCGTACAAAATCATCAGGCCGAGCGTCGCCCAAATGATAAACCGGGATACCACAAACAGGTAAGTAAAGCTTTGTCCTTTTTCGTAAAACACCAGGGACAAAAAAGGTACGATCAGGAAAGGCAGCACCAGGCCCAGGATCACCAGGGCATAATAACGCCTGGTTGCAAGGTCATTTTCGTCCATAGCGTAGTTTGGGCTGTTTATTTAGATATGGACTCAAGCGGCTGATCGTTTTATTTGTAAATAAAACGATTAAAGTAATCAAATCAAATAATTAATTTGCCACTAAATAACCATCTGCAAGCTTATGCCGGGAGAAATACAAGAGGATAAAACATTCACCAAAATAAAGGCCGATGATATTGCAGCCTGGCAAACCTTTGAAAATTGCGCCTTTTTAGCCTGCGATTTTTCAGCCGCAACCCTCGGCGGCAAGCTTTTTGCCGATTGCCGTTTTGAGGATTGCAATCTGTCCCTGGCGAATGTTAATGATACCGGGCTTCAAAATATTCGCTTTAAGCACTGCAAGCTGAGCGGCGTAAATTTTACCAAAAGCAGGGATTTTTTGTTTGAGATGCACTTCGAAAACTGCATCCTGGACAATGCCGTTTTCTTCAAAAAGAAAAACAAAAAAGCAATATTTAAAGATTGCTCGATGATCGAGACCGACTTTACAGAGGCCGATCTAACCGAAGTTAAATTTGAAAACTGCAACCTGCACCGCGCTTTTTTCGAGCGTACCATCCTGAAAAATGCCGACCTTAGCACTTCCTATAACTTCATCATCGACCCGGATAACAACGACATCAAAAAAGCAAAATTTTCTGCACAAGGCCTGCCCGGGTTGTTGGCGAAGTATGATATCCGGATTATTTGAATAAAAATTTCACAAATCCCGGCTAACTTCGTAACTCTGTTTGCTTTCTGCATAAACCAATTAACAATTATGATGGATAAGATCACCGAATTGGCCAAAATGATCGATCATTCGCTGCTGCATCCAACTATGACGGATGCTGAGCTGGAGCAGGGCTGCAAACTCGCTAGGGCCTACAATGTCGCGACCGTTTGCATAAAGCCTTATGCTATCAAAGAGGGGCTGAAATGGCTGGAAGGATCGGACGTAAAAGTTTGTGCGGTGATCGGGTTCCCCCATGGCAATAGTGCGCCGGCCGTAAAGGTTTATGAAACCATGCATGCCTGCGGCGATGGGGCGACTGAAATAGACATGGTCGTAAACATTGGCAAAGTATTGGGGGAAGACTGGGCATATGTAGAAAATGAAATTGCAGGCGTTGTGGCCGTCACCAAAAAGCATAATGTGGCTCTTAAAGTGATATTTGAAAATGATTTTTTACCCGACGACAAATACAAGATCCGTCTTTGCGAAATATGCAGCAAATTAGGCGTGGAGTTTGTTAAAACATCAACCGGCTATGGCTTTGTTAAGGGCGCCGATGGCAAATACAGCTATGAGGGCGCCACGGAAAAGGATTTGATCCTGATGCGCAAACATTCGGCGCCGGAGGTGCAGATCAAAGCGGCCGGCGGCGTTCGTACATTGGACGACCTTTTGAAAGTAAAGGCTTTGGGTGTTACCAGGGTAGGGGCCACAGCTACTGCGACCATTTTGGAAGAGGCTAAAAAAAGGTATGGGACGGGAGATGGGAATTCGGAGTTTGCCAATGTGAATACCAAGGGTTATTGAATAAAAGTCACGCTGACCGTAACCTGGAAAGACTTCCGAAGTTTTTAAAACTTCGGAAGTCTGATTTTTTTAAAAGGTTCAAAACTGCTCAAATCTGAAATTCAAAGCGTGCAGCCAAAAAAGTCGGTCCTTCATAAAAACAATTTGAAATTCATTCATCTTTTCCTTTTGCTGATGTTTGTCGGCTATCCATGCATGGCCGGGCCCCCTGGCGCCATGGCTGAGCTCTTGATGGTATTTTTGATTATACCGGCGGTGTGAAGTTTTATTTTGGGTCTTATTATTAAATGGATATTGAGAGCTGCCGATATTGAGGCATTAAATAAAATTGTCTTTTTTATTTCATCTGTCATTTACCTGCTTTCTTTGTATCTTCTTTTCAAATAATGTTGCGAATACCCATTTTTGCCAAATCATGAAGCTTTTAATAGCGCTCCTAATATTTTGCTGCCCGTACGGCTCGCCGGCAACTAAATTGGTAGCAATCCCGCCGGCGGCAAAAATGCTTACTGATAACTATCCAAACTTTGTTACCGGCTTTGCAGATAACCATCTCATCTTTAAAGACGGCAGCCAAATGCTTTGGGACGACGGTATTAAGAACAAATCCCGCCAGGAGTTACTGGATCATCCCGATCTAAAAGATATGTTTCTGCAGTCCTACTTAAAAGGAAAACTCGTATCGCCTCCGGCGCAGGATTTTGATCCCGGCAGAATCAGGAACCAGGCATTTTTTGAAAAAATGTACGGAAGCACCCAAAAAGCGGTCGAAAGAAATCTTACCGAAATTACCTGGTGCCCCAAACTGGTGGGACAAAAAATAACTGTCACCAAAATAAATGGAGTAGATAAACAGTTAATGCTGATATCAAAGGAATTGGATGGGCACCCGGAATTGAAAAAGTACTTAACCAATATCGGCGGCACCTTCACCTGGAGAAATATTAACGGGACAAATCGGCACAGCATGCATAGTTACGGGATGACCATCGATATCAATACCAGATATTCCGATTACTGGCAATGGGCTTGCAAATGCACAAGTGAAAATGTTAAAGTACAATATCAAAACAGGATACCTCAGCTTATTGTTGATACGTTTGAAAAACACGGATTTATATGGGGCGGAAAATGGTATCATTTTGATACCATGCACTTTGAGTACCGGCCTGAGCTGATCAATTAACATTGTTTTATGAAGGGAATCATTGCTTTTCTGTTGCTGACTATGGCCGGCGCATCAACTACCGACGATGTTTTAAACCGGTTTAAAACACCGGAAGGCTATCACCAATGCGCCGTACAAACCGGCAGTTTCGGCGAATATTTACAAAGCCTTCCGCTAAAGCCTGCTGGCTCACATACTTTAACTTATAAAGGCACTACGGCTGCGACAGATCCTTTTACCGCCGCGGTGGTTGACATGAGTGTTGGAAAAGAAGACCTGCAGCAATGCGCCGACATAGTGATGCGCCTGCGCGGCGAATACCTGTATCACCAAAAACGTTATGCTGAAATAGCTTTCCATTTCGAAAACGGTTTTCGCTGCGGGTATATTCAATATGCCAACGGCTACCGCTACGTAAAGGGACATTGGATTTTAAAAGCCAAAACCGATTATGGCTACAAAACCTTCATGGATTATATGAACCTTGTTTTTACCTACGCCGGTACGCCCTCGCTTGAAAAAGGACTTTATAAGGTGAATGATCCCAACAACCTGAAGGCCGGAGACGTTTTTATAAAGGGTGGTACGCCAGGCCATTGTTTCATAGTGCTGGACGTGGTGGAGAACAGCCAGCACAAAAAGCTGTTCCTGCTGGCGCAAAGCTTCATGCCGGCCCAAAATTTACAAGTTTTGCAGTACGAAGAAAATCCATGGTTCAGCATGGACGTAAAAACCGGTATCTGGTACGGTAACCTGGTGGATATGGCGTATTTGAGGAGTTTTGACAAATAAGGACGATGTCATTTCGACGAGGAACGAGGAGAAATCTTAAACGCTATGCATCCGAACTTTGCAGGCGGACGTATTAGGAGTATAAGATTTCTCCCGTTGGTCGAAATAACATATTAGGTTAATCTTCTATTTCCTGGTTCAAAAATTTCCATTTAGGATTAAAAGAAGCTATTAATGCATTTTTCTTCTCCCTTCGCCATTTCTTGATTTCTTTTTCCTTTTCGATTGCGTAGTTAATGTGAGAGAAGTGTTCGAAATAAACCAAATTGTAACAATAATATTTACCTGCAAATGTCTTTGGGTTTCCTTTGTTCTCCTTGTGCTCAAACATCCGGCGATTTAAATCATTTGTAACGCCGACATACAAAACAGTCTTTTCAGGATTAGTGGTGATATAAACGTAAAAATTGTAATTCCACATATTACTAAACTTCCAATCGTTGTCATTTCGACCAAAGGGAGAAATCTTCAACGCCTTGCATTCGGACTGTGCAGACGGTAATGTCAGGCGTATAATATTTCTCCTCGTTCCTCGTCGAAATGACAGTTTTTTATCGTTGTCATTCGACCAAAGGGAGAAATCTTCAACGCCTTGCATTCGGACTGTGCAGGCGGTAATGTCAGGCGTATAAGATTTCTCCTCGTTCCTCGTCGAAATGACAATGGTTTCTACTCCACCTTTTTATAATCCAAATCCTGGAAATCAAAGCTAAAATCAGTCAGCGGCGATATGGGCTTCAACTTCAACCCCGACGGTTTCCCCTGGTCATCAAACGAAAACATGGCATAGGCGTCTGCTTCCATGCTGCGGTAATTCCATTTGATCACGAATGTATCGCCTTTATAAGGCAACACCTGGCCGGTGAGTTTTGGCGAGCGCTCGCAGGTGAACCACAATTTGCCGTCTTTCTGGCTGATCACGGCATCGCCAAGCCAATTATCGTGATAGGTGCCTGTGATGGGCGAATAATCAGGTGCCCCGCCGCGATGCTGCATTAAATCAACCTGGCGCCATACGGCTGCCATTACCTGGTCTGCCCCTTGCTGCGCACCTTTTACCTGGTCGCTGTAGGTTTTTACCCAATCGCGGCCGGGTATGCCCAGGTAGCTGTCTTTGATCTGGTTGGTAATGGCGCTGAATGCCGCACCCGATTCCTGGTTGGTTAAGACGATGATCGCCAGCTTCAGCTCCGGCAGCAGGGTTACTTTGGTTACCATCCCGTCAATACCGCCGGTGTGGTTCACTTCTTTATAGCCTTTTACGTCACTTAAAAACCATCCTAATCCGTAAGCGGCAAAATGGGTATTATAAGGCGAGTTCGGCCCAACCGGTACGATAGTCTGCGGCGACCACATTTGCCAGTGTATCGATTCGCTGAACAGGTGTTTGTCATCACCATATTTGCCGTTGTTCATCTGCATGATCACCCATTTGCTCAAATCAGCCACGCTGGAATAAATGCCACCTGCGGAGTTACCGGTTGTAGTTAAATAGCGTGGTATTACAACCACTTTTCCTTCAACAGGCGCGTGTGCATCAACCACGTTTGCATAATCTTTTATCCGCTGATAAGCGGCGGCGCTATGGTCCATGCCCAATGGTTTCATAATGCGCGATTCGATAAACTCCTCCCAGGTCATCCCTGATACACGCTTAACCACTTCGCCGGCAATTTTATACATCTGGTTATCATAATCGTACTTGCTCCTGAAGCTGGATGCAGGTTTAAAATACCTGAGGTTGTATATCACATCTTTCATTGTAAAATCAGTCGAATCAGGAAAATCCATCAAATCGCCCGCGCCAAGCCCAAGGCCGCTGCGGTGGGTTAACATATCCCGAACGGTAAACTCCGCAGTAACATAAGGGTCGTACATTTTAAACTCGGGGATATAATCGGTCAGCTTATCATCCAGATGAATTTTGCCTTCGTCGCACAAAATACCTATCGCCGCGGTGGTAAAGGCCTTGCTGTTTGAGGCTATGCCAAACAAGGTATTTTCATCCACCTTTTTATGCGTAGCTAATGAAGCATAGCCGTATCCTTTGGCGAAGATCATCTTGTCATCCTTCACAATGGCGACCGCTATGCCCGGTACGTCAAATGTTTTTAGCGTGCGTTCAACCAGGCGGTCGATGGAATCGGGGGCGATTACCTGTGCGTGGAGGACAGAGCTTATCGCAAAAAAGCCCGTAAAAACAATAAGGAATTTGAGTTTGGAGAGTTGATGTGCCATGATCGATTTCGATAAAGGAGATTAAGCCCTAAACATACGAATTTTAGAATATTTAATGACCATGGCAGCTGCTGACAGAAAGGTCTGGCCTTAAGTTTACCGGAACTATTTACGAAGCGGGGGGACAGTTAAAACAGGCAGTGTTCAACTGTTCAAGTGAGTCGGAAATTGAACACTTTGAACACTTTGAACACCTTTGCTTATTTTTTAAAGTGCTGAAAATGAATATTTTGGCATTTTTTTAGAATCAACTTCCAACCAAAAGGCGTTCAATCCCTGAACAACAAATTGAACACTTTTTCAGTGTCTGTCCCTGAAAAAAGTTGACTTTTTTATTAATTGATGCTTTAATTAACCTTTTATCAGTCAGGCCATTACCGATGACTTGTGTAAGAAGAAAGGCGCCAGTTATGTACTATTCCCGGTATTTAACTGTTCAAAGCCAATCAAAACATCTTCGGAACACCCTTAAACGGTCACGAAACGGGTACAAACGGCGTCGAAAAAATTTGGCAGCGTCAAAAAAACGTTCATTTTTGAACATCGGTTGAACGCCCCAATTTTGAAAAACCGGCGCGCTTGCAGTAAGCTTTTAAGCTTTGGTAGCAGGCTTATTCAGCAAAAACCTTTTGCGGATCACAGCAAAGTCGCCTTCAGTTAAGTTTGACGTCGCTTTTAGCACCTTTATAAAATACTCCACCTCGTTTGGGTCGGCAGGGCAGCCTACGCTGTCGCTTGGTTTAGCTGTAGTCGCCCCGGGCGGCGGCATTGCACATGTGGCGAGGGTGTTCCCTTTATCGTCCAGTATCAGCCAAAATGGTAGTCCGGCATCCACGGCTTCATATTTTTTAAGCACGTCCAGGCCGCCGGGATTTTCCTTGCTCTCTTCACCTTTATGCTCCAGTACATCCAGGTAAACAGTAACATAGTTATCGTCGAACATCTTTTTGCAGGCAGGATCGTTAAGCGATGCAGTCATTTTTTTACACCAGCCGCACCACGACGCATGGAAGATGAGCAGCACTTTTTTATTTTCCTTTGCCGCCCGGGCATAAGATTGGTCCAAAACACGCTCTGCCGAAGGCATGGCTTCCTGTGAAAATGAAACGGAGACGCTGAAAAGTAACAGCGCGGTAAGTAATAGCTTAGTTTTCATGGTAATATGATGAACGGTTAAACAACACTACCTGCTTGGGGCTGGATAGCTAATTCAATATTACGAAGTATTTTTATAAACTCCGCGTTATTAATTTTTCCCACTGGCTTGCCTTTTACAACAACAGCTGTTTCGCGGGCATTTTTAACCAATTGCAGCCGTCCCTTAAACAGGTGATTTTCATCCGATAACAGAAATTTTTCGAGCTTTTTACGCATTTCCAGCGGCAAACTTTTTCCACGCCAGACTGGTATACCACCAAACGCAGCCTTTTAACTTGTGGTTCAATGGCAAACGTATAGTTTTCCTTTAGTTTAATTGTCTCCATGCTTGTCGACTTAACTCGCTTATAACTAAGCAAAAACAAGTAAAAACAGCTTTTATAACACTTACTTTATTTTAACTAACATCTATTAACACCAATTCACATAGCCACCCCACAAGTGTTAATAACTTCTGGTGGTAGAATGTGGTAAAAAGTGGTAAAAGAATTCTAATTTTACATTACAAATCGTGTCAAAGTTTTAAAATGTCGTTTCTCACCGGGGAATTTGAGTGTAAGTTGGATAACAAGGGCCGCATGATGGTCCCTTCCGGCCTTAAGAAAAAGCTTCCCGAAGCTGAATCTGAGGGGCTGGTGATCAATCGCGGCTTTAAAAAATACCTGGTCATCTACACAAAAAAACAATGGGAGGAAAAACTAACTGAACTACATAGCAAACTTAACGAATACGACGAGGAAGACATAGGATATCTGCGATATTTTATGCGCGGTGCAACTGAACTGTCGCTGGACGCTGCCGGAAGGGTGAACCTGCCGCAGTTTTTGCTCGATCATGCCGGGATCAAAGCCGACGTGGTGGTAACCTGCCTGCTTAACCGGATTGAAGTTTGGAGTGCCGATGCGCATAAGGAAATGATCAATACCGAGCCGAAGGACTTTAAAAGCTTTGCCGCGAAGATGGCCAATAAGGATAAGGGAAAGGAGACCAACAATGGATAAATACCATACTCCTGTAATGCTTCGTGAATGTATTGAAGGATTGGCTATCCGCCCGGAAGGTACTTATGTTGATGTAACCTTTGGTGGTGGCGGCCATTCCCGCGAGATATTGTCAGGCCTGAATAAATATGGCAAGCTGCTGGCGTTTGACCAGGACGCCGATGCCAAACAAAATATCCCCGACGACAGCCGTTTTGTTTTTATCGATCAGAACTTTCGTTATCTCAAGAATTTCTGCCGCCTGCACCATGCCATCCCGGTTGATGGCATACTGGCCGACCTGGGCGTATCGTCCTACCAGTTTGACCAGGCCGAACGCGGCTTCTCTATCCGCTTTGATGCCGAACTGGATATGCGCATGAACCAGCAAGCTACGCTGACAGCGAAAGAGGTTGTTAATACTTATTCGGAAGCGGAATTGCACCGCATATTCGGCATGTACGGCGAAATACAAAATGCCAGATCACTCGCCAATACCATAGTAACTGCGCGACTGAACACGCCGATAGTCACCGTCGCCGATCTGAAGAATGCGATCTCGAACCGCATACCGCGTGGCAAGGAAAATAAATACCTGGCACAGGTGTTCCAGGCGCTGCGGATAGAAGTAAACCAGGAGCTTGAAGCATTGAAAGATTTTTTGATCCAGTCGGCAGAGGTGCTGGTATCAGGGGGCAGGCTGGTGGTGATGTCTTATCACTCGCTGGAGGACAGGCTGGTAAAAAATTTCATCGCCAGGGGCAAATTCAGCGGCGAGGTGGAGAAAGATATTTATGGAAACGATAATAAACCCTTTGATGCGGTAAGCCGCGGGGCGATCACGGCATCAGAAGAGGAAGTTAAAGAGAATAACAGGGCAAGGAGCGCAAAATTAAGGATTGCGGTAAAGAAATGACAAATCGTTTACGCACACCGGTTGAGGAAGAGGAAGATGAGCAACAATTGATTGTCGAGGAAAAACCCGCTAAGGAAATTGCCGACAATTATTTGTTTAAGTACCTGGGTAAAAAATTTACCTCAGAGGCGGCCACGCGGGCATTGCCTTTCCTGCTTTTCATAGCGCTGCTCGGGATGATCTACATCGCTAACCGGAATTTTGCCGAAAAGAATATCCGTGATATCGATAAGATCAATAAACAGGTAAACGAGCTCAGCTGGCAGTATAAGTCGGTAAAAGCGCGGCTGGCCTTTAAAAGCACATTAACGGAGGTGATCAAAAAGGTGGATACGATAGGTTTAAAGCAACCGGTTACACCGCCACAGGTTTTAACAGCGGAGGAGGGAAAAGATGAGCATTAGTATCAGGACCAACATACTGCTTAGGGTTTACATCGCGTTCGGATTGATATTGGTGCTGGCGGGCGCGGTCATTGTGCAGTTATACCGTCTTCAATACGTGCAGGGGAAAAAGTGGCGCGCGATGGCACAAACACATTCTACCCAATACCAAACGGTCGAGGCTACCAGGGGTAACATTTATGCGGCCGACGGTAGCCTGCTGGCGACATCCGTTCCTGAGTATGAGCTGCATATGGATATGCTGGCCGGCGGAATTGCCGATGAAAAGGTATTTGAAGAAAAGGTGGATTCCCTGGCGTTGAAATTATCGCAGTTCTTCCATGATAAAACGCCGCGCGAATATGCACGCATGCTGCGCGAGGCGAGAAATGACAGCTCCCGTTACCAGTTGATCCGCCGCAGGGTATCGTATGAAGATTACCAGGAAATTCGAAAGTTCCCCATTTTCAACATGGGTAAATATAAAGGCGGGCTCATCGCTATTGCTCAAAACAAACGGGTGCTGCCATACGAAAGTTTGGCTGCCCGCACTATAGGGTATAAGAACGAGAACGTTAAAAATGCGGTAGGCCTTGAAGGCGCCTACGCAACCTACATTGACGGGGAAAACGGGAAAAGGCTGGTACAGCGCATGCCGGGCGGCGTGTTTATACCGGTTAATAATGGCCAGGAAGACATAGCGCCTAAGGACGGGGCCGATATCATTTCCACCATTAACGTTAATTTCCAGGACGTAGCCGAAAAGGCTTTAAAAGATCAATTGATAAAAACAAAGGCCGATCACGGATGTGTAGTATTAATGGAAGTGGCCACGGGGGAGATAAGGGCGATTGCCAATTTTACCAAAACAGGCGAGGGGGAATACCAGGAAAAATACAACTACGCCATCAGCGAAGCAACCGACCCGGGTTCAACATTCAAGCTGGCAACCTATATGACGGCTTTCGATCAGCACAGGATCGATACCAACTCGGTTATTGATGTAGAGGGTGGCAAATTCAAAATACCAAAAGGCCCCACCATTACCGATGTGGAGCATAATGACGTAATAACGGCAAAGCAGGCATTTGAGGAGTCGTCAAACGTGGCGGCTGCAAAGTTTGTATACCAGCATTACAGCGACGATCCCTGGGCATTTACCGATAAGCTGTACAGTTATCACCTGAATGAAAAGCTGGGCCTGCAAATCCCCGGTGAGGGCAGGCCAGTCGTAAAAAATCCCAAAAGCCGTACCTGGAATAAGTACTACACTTTACCTCAAATGGCCTACGGTTACGAAATGAACATCACGGCGCTGCAGATGCTGTCATTTTATAATTCGGTGCCGAATAATGGCAAAATGATAGCGCCGATACTGGTGAAAGAGATCAGGCGCCTGGGCAATACGGTTGAGCAATTCCAGGCGCGCACCATCAACGATAAAGTGTGCTCCGATGCCACTTTGGGTAAAATGAAAGCCCTGCTGGAGGGTGTGGTAAAAGAAGGGACAGCTAAAACCCTGTTTAAAGGGTGCTTATTCCCCGTTGCCGGGAAAACCGGGACGGCACAGCTGGCAAACGGAAACAGAGGGTATGGAAATAAAGGAGATGGATCCGGAAAAACCTACCAGGCATCGTTTTGCGGTTATTTCCCGGCAAATCATCCCAAATACTCCATGATCGTGGTGATCAACCACCCCTCTGCCGGCGATTACCTGGCGGCCCTGGTGGCAGGCCCGGTTTTTCGGACCATAGCCGAGCGCGTGTATGCCAGCGATTTACAGGTAAACCAGGCGCCGGCGGTACACTACGTGGGTAATACCGTAATGCCACAGGTTAAGGCGGGTAACCCCCAGGCACTGAAACGGGTTTACAACAAACTGGATATTAAGCAGCTGTACGCATCGAATAGTACTTCACATTCAGCGCCCGACACCAGTAATGGGATACCATTTGAAGAGGCGACCTATAAAAGCGGCGTTGTGCCATCAGTAAAGGGCATGGGTTTGAGCGATGCCTTATACCTGTTAGGCAATGCCGGGTACAAAGTAGCCGTGCGCGGCAGCGGCGCCGTAGTGAGCCAGTCGGTCGCGGGCGGTAGTATTGAGCCAAAGGGATCTAAAATAATAATCGAACTGCAATGAAGTACCTGAGTGATATTATAGATGGGTTAGCGTTTACCGGCTTGCAGGGCAGCGCCGATATGGAGATCACCGCGGTGGTTTTCGACTCGCGCAAAGTGGTGCCCGGATCGTTGTTTGTGGCTATCAAGGGGACCGTTTCTGACGGTCACGCCTTTATCGACCAGGCAATCAATGACGGTGCAGTAGCCGTAATTTGCGAGGAATTGCCCGCGCATGTTACAGGCGAGGTGGACTTTTTAATGGTTGCCGACTCGAGCCTGGCGCTGGGTACCCTTGCGGCTAATTTTTACGACAACCCTTCGGCAAAGCTAAAGCTGGTGGGCGTAACAGGGACCAACGGAAAAACAACTATCGCAACGCTGCTTTATAAGTTATTCCGCGATCTTGGTTATAAGTGCGGATTGCTCTCGACAGTTGAGAACCAGGTAAACGGCCAGGTACATGCCGCCACCCACACCACCCCCGACCCGGTAGAATTGAACCGGTTTATGAGCCTGATGGTGGAACAAGGCTGCGATTATTGCTTTATGGAAGTAAGCTCGCATGCCATAGCGCAGCACCGCATCGCCGGGTTAACCTTTGCAGGGGGCATATTCTCCAACCTTACCCATGATCACCTGGATTACCACAAAACCTTTGACAGCTATTTAAAAGCGAAAAAGGCATTTTTTGATGATCTGCCTGTTAACGCTTTTGCGCTGACCAACAGCGATGATAAAAACGGCAATGTAATGCTCCAAAACACCCGGGCACACAAAAAAACCTACGGGTTAAAAAGTATGGCCGATTACAAAGCCCGCATTATGGAGAACCGCTTTGAGGGTATGCTGCTGCAGATAGATGGCGAGGAAGTGTGGTTTAAAATGGTAGGCTCCTTTAACGCCTGCAACATACTGGCCGTTTACGCCGCTGCAATGCTGCTGGAGCAGGACAAAACCAAAATTTTAACCAGCCTCAGCAAATTAACCGGCGCCCGCGGCCGGTTCGAGTATATTGTGGCGCCTAACAAAGTTATCGGCATTGTTGATTATGCACATTCTCCGGATGCGGTTGAGAACATTTTGACCACCATTCACAATATCCGGAAAGGGAATGAAAAAGTGATCACGGTGATTGGCTGTGGCGGCGACCGCGACAAAACCAAGCGCCCCATTATGGCACACACTGCCTGTGAATGGAGCGATAAGGTGATCCTGACATCAGATAATCCACGGTCGGAAGATCCTGCCCAAATTATTAAAGACATGGAGCAAGGCGTTGATGCAGCGTTCAGGCGGCATGTGTTGAGTATTACTGATCGTCGCGAAGCTATCAAAACAGCGGTCATGCTCGCGCAGCCGGGAGACATTGTCCTGGTTGCTGGCAAAGGCCACGAAAATTACCAGGAAGTTAAAGGTGTGAAACACCACTTTGATGACAAGGAAGAGTTGGGTGAGATTTTTAAACAGTTACAATAAAAATGTGCAAATGTGCGGATGTGCAAATGTGCAGATGAAGAGAGTAAAAGATGCTTGAATGATAACTGAAAGATAATTGAACCATGAGTGATAAGCCGAATTTGATAGTTGACCTGACATTTAGTTTCTCATTAAAGATTATAGCCTTTACTGAGATATTGGAATCACTGAGGAAATTCAACATGTCTAATCAGCTATTTAAAAGCGGTACTTCAATAGGAGCTAACGCATGTGAGGCGCAGGGAGCGGAAAGTAAAAATGATTTTAAACACAAATGCAAAATTGCTTACAAAGAAGCCGGGGAAAAAGAATACTGGCTGAAGCTATGTAAGCATGCGGAGAATTATCCCTTTGAGCAGGATATGCTCGACGATGTTCAATCAATTATGAGAATACTTGGAAAAATTATTTCATCAACCCAATAAATTATAAACGCAATGAAATCTGCATATCTGCCTATTTGCACATCAAAAAATCTGCACATCCGCACATCTGCACATTCGCACATCAATTAATATGTTTTACTACTTATTCAATTGGCTAAATAAAAATTACACCATTCCGGGTGGAGGGGTATTCCAGTATATCACTTTCCGCACGGCGATGGCTGTAATTACGTCGCTGATCGTCACCACGGCTTTTGGCAGCCGGCTGATCAACTATCTGCGCTTTAAACAGGTTGGCGAAACCGTGCGCAATTTGGGACTGGAAGGCCAAATGCAAAAACAGGGAACACCAACAATGGGTGGTGTCATTATCATACTCGGTATACTTATTCCTACCGTTTTATTTGCCAGGGTCGATAATATTTATGTGATCATGATGCTGGTAACCACCGTTTGGCTCGGTGCAATCGGCTTTTTGGACGACTATATCAAGGTATTCAAAAAGAACAAGGAAGGATTAGCCGGCAGATTTAAGATTGTAGGCCAGGTTGGCCTGGCCTTGTTCATCGGCCTTACCATGTACTCTAATCCTAACATTATTATTCAGCAGGAAGTTAAGCTGCCGGTAACTATCGATGCACCGGTCAACTTTCACATGCGCGGCAATAAGCCGGTTTATACTCAATTGGTACATTCCACCAAAACAACTATCCCCTTTTACAAAAACAATGAGTTTGACTATGGCAAGGTGATCAAATTTCTTGGTAAAGATTCAACCCAATATTCGCTGATCGTGTTTATGTTTTTCACGATCTTTTTCATCACGTTCATCTCCAACGGGGCTAATATTACGGATGGCATCGACGGCCTGGCGACAGGGACCTCGGCCATCATCGGGGTTACGCTTGTTGTACTTGCGTATGTTTCAAGCAATATCAGAACAGCGGATTACCTGAATATCATGTACATACCCAATTCAGGCGATCTGGTGGTTTTTGCAGGCGCTTTTGTTGGGGCTTGTGTGGGCTTTTTATGGTATAACTCGTATCCGGCCCAGGTTTTTATGGGCGATACAGGCAGCCTGGCTATCGGAGGAATTATCGCGGTATTCGCGATCATGATCAGGAAAGAACTGATCCTGCCCTTGCTATGCGGTGTTTTCGTGGTCGAGAACCTGTCGGTAATCATCCAGGTTGGATGGTTCAAATTCACAAAGAGACGGACAGGTACCGGGCAGCGCGTGTTTTTAATGGCGCCCCTGCATCACCACTATCAAAAAAAGGGCTTTCACGAAGCCAAGATCGTAACCCGGTTTTGGGTCATCGGGATATTGCTTGCAATACTAACGATAATAACATTGAAGCTGAGATAAACCCCTAACCCCCTGAAGGGGAACGAAAAAAGACAAATAATAAAGAATGAACGAAAACACAGACATATCCAACGCAAAGCTCCCCCTTCAGGGGGCGGGTGGGGTTGTCATCCTCGGCGCCGGCGAAAGCGGGGCGGGAGCGGCGTACCTTGCCAAACAGCAGGGGTATGATGTTTTTGTTTCGGATTTTGGAGCTATTGCCGATAAATACAAACAGCAACTAAGCGACTGGGGCATCCGCTTCGAGGAAAATAGGCATACCGAAGAGATCATCCTTTCGGCAGGTGAAGTGATCAAAAGCCCCGGAATACCTGAAAAAGCACCGATCGTTAAAAAGCTGAGGGAAAAGAATATCCCGGTGATCTCCGAGATTGAATTTGCCGGGCGGTACACCGATGCAAAAATTATCGGCATAACCGGCTCAAATGGTAAAACCACCACTACCAGCTTAACCTATCATATCCTGAAAAATGCAGGGTTGAATGTTGGTTTGGCGGGAAACATCGGTAAAAGCTTTGCTTACCAGGTGGCTACCGAGAAGTTTGACACTTATGTACTGGAGCTGAGCAGCTTTATGCTGGACGATATGTACCGGTTTAAAACCGACATAGCTGTGCTGCTGAATATCACGCCCGATCACCTGGACAGGTACGACTACAAATTCGAAAACTACGCGGCATCAAAATTCCGCATAACGCAAAATCAAACAGCAAACGACTATTTCATTTACTGTGCCGATGATCCCGAGACGATCAAAGTGATGGCTGAACGCAAATTTGAAGCGCAGCTATTACCTTTTTCGATCCAGAAAACGGTGGAACCGGGCGCATATCTTGACCAAAACAACATCATTATTAACGTTCACCAACAACATTTTCAAATGTCGATATCAGAATTGGCCCTGCAAGGCAAGCACAACATTTACAACTCGATGGCATCGGGTATTGTAGCCAAAGTACTTGAACTGCGCAACCCGTTAATGCGGGAAAGTATGAGCAATTTCAAAAACATCGCGCACCGGCTCGAGTCCGTCGGCAAAATATCCGGCATCAGCTTTATCAACGACTCAAAGGCTACCAATGTCAACTCCACCTGGTATGCGCTTGAAAGTATGACGAGCGATGTGGTTTTGATACTCGGCGGTGTAGACAAAGGAAATGATTACTCGATGCTACGTGACCTGGTTAAGCAGAAGGTTAAAGCCATAGTTTGCCTGGGCAGGGACAACAAACGGATACATGATGCTTTTGAAAATGATGTGGAAGTTATTGTGAACACCTATTCGGCGCAGGAAGCCGCACAGGTATCATACCACCTTGCTGAAAAGGGCGACACGGTATTGCTTTCGCCGGCCTGTGCGAGTTTTGACCTGTTTAAAAACTACGAAGACCGCGGTAACCAGTTTAAACAAGCGGTGAAGGAGTTATAATGTGCAGATGCGCGGATATGCAGATGTGCAAATGATTTGAAGATTTGAAGAATCGAAAATGAAAACAGCTTCTTACCATGAACTATCAACTATGAACCATGAACTACCATGCATAGACTATTAAATAATACAAAAGGCGACCGTTGGATATGGCTGATCGTGATATTACTTTCCGTGATCTCGCTGCTGGCTGTTTACAGCGCGATCGGTACGCTGGCTTATAAGAAGGGCGTGGGCGCGGAGTCGATCCTGATGAAACATTTTGCGATGATCGCCGGTGGTATAGCCCTTATGTATATGTCGCACAAGCTCGATTACAGGTACTATCGTGGTATTTCTAAATTATTGATGATCATTACCCTGCCATTATTGGTTTACACGTTAGTGTTCGGCAGCCATGTAAATGACGCCAGCCGCTGGATAGCCATACCGGGAACCGGGTTGAGCTTTCAAACATCTGACTTAGCAAAGTTGGCCCTGATCACCTACCTGGCACGCACACTGTCGTTGAAACAGGAAAATATCAAGAATGTGAAGCAATCGTTTATTCCGATCATGGGGGCTGTTTGCGTAGTATTTATCCTCATTGCGCTGGCAAATTTATCAACCGCTTTAATGTTGTTTGGCGTAAGCATATTACTGCTCATCATCGGTCGTATCAGCATTAAACAAATTGCGATTACCTGCGTCGCCGGTGGATTTTTGTTGCTGGGCGTTGTATTTTTAGGGCCCCGCCATAAAACCTATATATCCAGGGTGCATGCCTTTATGCATCCTGAAGTTGCAAATCCGGATAAATCCTTCCAAAGCGATCACGCCAAAATTGCAATTGCAACCGGCGGCATTTTTGGAAAAGGCGTTGGCCGGAGCGACGAGATCAATTACCTGCCTGAAGCTTACTCGGATGAGATATATGCCATTATTGTAGAAGAATATGGCATCGTAGGCGGTATTATCCTAATAGGTATTTACCTCTTTCTGCTATACCGCTGTATAAAAATAGTAACCAAGGCGCCAAAAGCATTCGGTGCGCTGCTGGCGGCCGGTTTAAGCTTTAGTTTAACCATACAGGCATTTGCCAATATGGCTGTGGCAGTAGGCTTAGGCCCCGTTACGGGTATCCCGTTGCCGCTGGTGAGTATGGGCGGTACGTCGATACTGTTTACAAGTGTGGCGTTCGGCATTATCTTGTCGGTAAGCCGGGATATTGAGGAACCCAAAAAAGTTATTGTGGGAGAGATAAGAGAAGTGCCACCCCCTAACCCCCTAAAGGGAGAACGACTTGCAGGAGCAGGTATTTAACCCCCTAACCCCCTAAAGGGGGAACGATTGGCGGGAGCGGGTATTAACCCTCTGAAGGGGGAATGATTGGCGGATTCAGAGATTTAGATAATGTAAAGGTCGAGTAGCATAAAAAAATGGCAGAACGTAATACCAATACACCCAATCAAAAGCTCCCCCTTCAGGGGGCGGGGGGGGTACGGGTTATCATCAGCGGCGGAGGTACAGGGGGACATATTTTCCCGGCCATCGCCATTGCCAATGCTTTGAAAAAGATGGATCCGGCCACTGAAATATTATTTGTCGGCGCTACCGGCCGTATGGAGATGGAAAAGGTACCGGCGGCGGGCTATAAAATTATCGGACTGGACATTCAAGGTATTCAGCGCGGCTCGATCATGAAGAATTTGTTGTTTCCGGTAAAATTAATGTCGAGCGTACGAAAGGCGGTTAAAATTATTAAAGACTTTAAGCCCGATGCAGTGGTGGGAGTTGGCGGGTATGCATCCGGACCGATATTGTACGCCGCGTCGTTAAAAAACATACCGTATTTGATACAGGAGCAAAATTCGTACGCCGGGATAACCAATAAATGGCTGGGCAAAAAGGCGAAAACAATATGTGTTGCTTTTGACGGTATGGAAAAGTTTTTTCCGGCAGAAAAGATCATCAAAACCGGCAACCCTGTACGCAGGGAGTCGGTTAGCATAGCAGGAAAGCACATGCAGGCACTTGAATTGTATAAGCTCAGCGCGTTTAAAAAAACGATACTGGTTATTGGCGGCAGCCTGGGTGCGCGTACTTTAAACAACAGTGTCAGTGCGGGGTTGGATAAGATCATTGCGGCGGACGTGCAGCTGATTTGGCAAACAGGCAAATTTTACCATAAAGACATAGTTGAAAAGCTGGGTGAAAATTACCATGAAGACATCCGTATAGTGGAATTTTTGAGCCGAATGGACCTGGCGTATGCCGCTGCCGATGTAATCGTGTCGCGGGCCGGCGCCGGAACGATAGCGGAATTGTGTGTAGTGAAGAAACCGGTTATCCTGGTACCATCGCCCAACGTGGCCGAAGATCATCAAACCAAAAATGCGTTGGCCCTGGTACAGGAACAAGCCGCAGTTTTTATTGCCGACCGTGATGCGGAAGATAAATTGATTGATAAGGCGCTTGAGCTTTTGCAGGATAAAGATAAACAACGCACGCTGAGCGACAACATAGCCAAATTGGCCTTGCCCGATGCGGACGAAGTGATAGCGAAAGAAGTAATGAAGATAGCTGGTAGTTAATGGTTCATGGTTCATAGTTCATGGTAGAATAGAGTAGATAGCAATAAGGGAAATAGCAAACGGATAGGATTCGTGAAAATTCGATCCAGTTCGTGAAAATTAGTGTCAATAGTAATATGGAGTTAAAAAATATACAACGGGTTTATTTGATCGGGATTGGCGGCATCGGCATGAGTGGCCTGGCGCGCTATTTCCGTCATATGGGTTGCGTTGTATGCGGATACGATAAAACGTCGACAGAACTAACCGGCGAGCTGCAGCAAGAGGGTATACCCGTAATTTTTGATGATAATGACACGTTTGTGCCTGCAAGTTTCCATACGCCCGATGAACATACACTGATCATTTATACCCCCGCCGTTCCGAAGGATTCCGTCATCTTAAACTTCTTTAAAAATAACGGCTTTGAGCTTTTCAAGCGGTCGCAGGTATTAGGCATCCTCAGCAGGGGTATGTGTGCCGTGGCTGTTGCCGGCACGCACGGTAAGACCACGACATCGACCATGATTGCCCATATCCTTAAAGATTCAGGTAAGGATTGCTCGGCGTTCCTGGGCGGAATATCTACCAATTATCATACAAATGTTTTATATGGTAAAAATAATATCGTAGTGGTTGAAGCGGACGAGTACGACCGCTCGTTTTTAACGCTTCACCCTGATATCGCGATCATCACTTCGATGGACGCCGACCACCTGGATATTTACGGCGATCATAGTCATCTGACGGAATCATTCAGGCTGTTTGCCTCGCAGATAAAACCGGGCGGTAAGCTTATCCATAAAAACGGCTTGCCGCTGCAAACCGGGTTTACTTATGCGGTAGAGGCTAAAGCAGACGCAACAGGCTTAAATGTCCGCGTGGAGAACGATGATTTCTACTTCGATTTCAGCAACGGGCAGGTGGTAATAAGTGATATCAAAATGGGTATCCCGGGAACACACAATGTGGAAAATGCAGTCGCTGCAATTGAAGCGGCGCTGCTAATGGACGTTGCCCCCGCGGCCATCAAAAATGCCCTCGGCAACTTTAAAGGGGTTAAGCGGCGGTTTGAATATATCGTTAAAAAAAAGGGTTGTATTTATATCGACGATTATGCGCATCATCCTGAGGAGCTGAAAGCCTGCATCAGGTCGATCAAACGTTTATACCCGGGTAAAAAGCTAACAGCTATATTCCAGCCCCATTTGTACACCCGCACCCGAGACTTTGCCGATGGTTTTGCCGAAGCGCTCGACCTGGCGGACGAACTCATCATGCTGGATATTTATCCCGCCCGTGAGCTGCCGATTGAAGGCGTGAGCGCTGAAATGATACTGGAACGGATGAAAATGTTGAATAAGCGCAAATGTGGAAAACAAGAAGCGATCGAAATCATAAAAAACGAAAAACCTGAACTACTTTTAACAGTAGGCGCAGGGGATATCGACCAATTGGTTCAACCATTAAAACACGTGTTAGAAGATGTTTAAGAAAAAGATTTGGCGTTACCTGCTTATTGGTTTTGCCTGGGCTATCAGCCTGGGTGGCCTGGTTGTGCTGATGAGTTTTATTGAACACAAAAAATCCGAAGTGATTTGTAAAGACGTCAAAATATACATCCCCGGTAACCAATATTTTATTGACAAGCAGGAAGTTGACCAGATTTTAGATATCCAGAGCCATTCCCTTATCGGTCGCCCGATGGAAAATATCAACATCCACAGCCTGGAAGCAAAGCTAAAAGCCAACCCTTTTGTGGAGTTTGCAAAGGTGTACACTGATATAGATGGAATAATAAATGTGGAGATCAGTCAGCGCCAGCCAATTTTAAGGATCATCAATCGTTTTGACCAGGATTTTTATGTTGACCAGCACGGGTTGAAAATACCTTTATCTGCCAATTTTACGGCAAGAGTGCCGGTGGCCAATGGCTATATCGACGAGCTGTTTGCCAACCATGTGGATACCCTGCATACCGAAACAGCGACGGAACTTTTTAAAACCGCAGATTATATCCGCAGGGACTCGCTTTGGGACGCCCAGGTTGCGGAGATATATGTAAATAAAGACCATGAAATTGAACTGGTGCCCCGGGTTGGTAACAACCGGATACTAATTGGCAATGCGGACTCCCTCGACACAAAATTTAAAAACCTGCTGGTGTTTTACAAAAAAGCTATACCGCAGGTGGGATGGTATGCCTACAAGGTGATCAATGTTAAATATGCCAACCAGGTTATCGGCATAAAAAATGAAAATATTAAGAAAGACTCGCTGCAGGCGAAGAACCCGGCAGCCGATTCAATAAAAGCAAATAAGGACACGTCTCTAATAACGAATTAATATGGACAAAAGCTCAACTCTCGAAAAAAGTTCGCCAATCGTGGTAGGATTGGACATTGGAACGACTAAAATATGCGCTATTGTTGGCCGCAGGAGCAAAAACGGCAAGATAGAAGTACTCGGCATCGGCAAAGCCGAATCGGCAGGTGTAACCCGCGGGATGGTTTCAAACATCGACAAAACGGTGCAGGGAATAGCGCAGGCCGTTGAAATAGCCGGAGCACAGTCAAATGTGGAGATACGGGTTGTCAACGTCGGTATCGCCGGACAGCATATCAAAAGCCTGCAGCACCGCGGACTTATTACCCGGAAGGATACACAGACCGAAATCTCCCGGCGGGATATCGAGAAGCTGATTGAGGATATGTACAACCTGGTGATGCCGCCGGGCGAAGAGATCATACATGTGCTGCCGCAGGAATTTACCGTCGACGGTGAACCGGGCATAAAGGACCCGATCGGGATGGCCGGTGTACGGCTGGAAGCTAATTTCCATATCATATCGGGCCAGGTAACGGCTATAAAGAACATTGTTAAATGCGTTAACAAAACCGGGTTGGAGAGCCAGGAACTGATACTGGAGCCGCTGGCGTCTTCGGAAGCGGTATTGAGCGATGAAGAAAAAGAAGCCGGGGTGGTGTTGGTGGATATTGGCGGCGGAACTACTGACGTGGCGATTTTCCACGAAGGGATCATCAGGCATACCGCGGTGATCCCCTTCGGCGGTAATAGCATTACCGAAGATATCCGCGAAGGATGCTCGGTGATGCGGAACATAGCCGAGCAGCTAAAGATCAGGTTCGGCTCGGCCCTGGCCGACGAAAATAAAGAAAACGAGATCGTTTGCGTTCCCGGCCTGCGCGGGCGTGAGCCGAAAGAGATTTCGGTAAAAAACCTGGCGTTCGTTATCCAGGCGCGCATGGAGGAGATCATCGAGCATGTTTATTACGAAATAAAATCTTCGGGCTACGAGAAGAAACTGATAGCCGGCATCGTTATAACAGGCGGCGGCGCACAATTGAAACATTTGGCGCCTTTGGTTGAATTTGTTACCGGCCTGGATTGCCGGGTAGGATTCCCCAATGAGCATTTGGCTAAAAATGAAGTGCTGCCAAAAAATGTGTACGAGGATATGCAAAGCCCAACATATGCAACCGGTATAGGGCTGCTGATAAAAGGCATACAAAAAATGGAGTACAACGAAAGCGCGCCGGTAACCGCGGAAGTAAAGCCAGGTAAAACAAAATATACCGAGGAAAAGAAGTTTGGGCTGCTGACCAAAATATTGGAAAGCGGCAAAAAATTTATAAAAGATGACATCAAGGATGAGGACTTTTTGAAATAGCCTCACCCCAAACCCCTCTCCGGGGGAGAGGGGCTTAGGAAGGGTTGCAGCTTTCAAGTCCTCTCCTTTGGAGAGGATGAGTGAGGGCTGCGCCGTTTAGGTGAGGCGAAATAGATTAAATTAAGAGTTATTCACAACCGTCCATTCTTTCCACATATTCACAAATGTGGATAAACGATGTTTAAAAACGTGTAATATTACATTACGGAAATCCGATTATTCATCAATCGTATTCAACTGAAAAACAAGGATTATGAAGTTTGAGATGTTAAAAGAAAAGTCGTCCATCATCAAGGTTATTGGTGTGGGCGGCGGCGGTGGCAATGCAGTAAACCACATGTACAGGCAGGGAATAACCGGTGTGGATTTTATTGTTTGCAATACCGATGCGCAGGCTTTGGAGTTAAGCCCGATCCCCAATAAAGTTCAGTTGGGCGCAAGCCTTACCGAAGGGATGGGAGCCGGTTCGATACCCGAAGTTGGCAAAAACTCGGCCATCGAAAATATTGATGACATCAAACAAATGCTGGGCTCCAATACCAAAATGCTGTTTATCACAGCCGGTATGGGTGGCGGCACCGGCACAGGCGCCAGCCCGATCATTGCAAAGGCGGCACGCGAATTAGATATATTGACAGTCGGCATTGTGACCACCCCGTTCGCTTTTGAAGGCAAGCGCCGCAAGCTGCAGGCTGAAGATGGGATGGAAGAGTTGAAGAAATATGTCGATTCATTCCTCGTGATCTCCAATGACCGGTTACGCCAGATATTTGGCAACCTTACACTCGGCTCGGCATTTGCCCAGGCCGACAATATTTTAACAACAGCTGCCAAAGGAATAGCGGAGATTATTACACTGCCCGGGTACGTAAACGTTGATTTTAAGGACGTGCGCACCGTGATGAAAGACAGCGGCGTGGCCATTATGGGCAGCTGGTCTGCCGAAGGGGAAGATCGTGCGTTAAAGGCGGTAGAAGGGGCCCTGTCATCGCCATTGCTAAAGGATAACGAGATAGAAGGGGCAAGGTATATCCTTCTCAATATCAGTTCGGGTATTAAGGAGGTAACCATGGACGAGGTTACGGTGATCACCGATTACATACAGGAAGAAGCGGGTTTGGCCGCCGACGTGATATGGGGTAATTGTATTGACGACAATTTAGGCGATAAATTGTGCGTGACCATTATTGCGACAGGCTTTCAAACACAGGATGAACGACAGAAAAAAGAGGGCGAAAAGAAGATCATTTCAATGCTTGACCCTGCCACCCCGCACACAACCAAACCGGTAAATGAATTTATAACGCCGGTAAGTGCCGAAGCAACCGATGTGCCATACCTGAAGTCAAAAGCAGAGCCAAAAGTTAAAGACGATCAAAAGCAAGCCGGCCTTTTCGACTTATTTGCACCCCGTACGGAAGAACCGCCGGTTATCAAGCACAACTGGATGACTGAAGAACCGGAAACAGTGGAGAATGAAGCGACAGAAATGCCTGAAATGACCTTTAAAGTAGTGGAGCCCGCTGCCGAAGACGAACCTGTGAGAGAGGCCAAACAGCCGGAGCCAGCACCCGAACCTGAGGTTATTGCAGGCGCGGACGATAATAAAACTGACGAATCCATCGAGGAACAATTGCGGAAATCGCGCGAGCGTATTATGCGTTTAAAGGATTTGAGCATGAAATTGCGAAACGGCAATCTGCAGGAAATGGAAAATGTGCCCGCGTATAAACGTAAGGAGATAGCCTTACAGCAAACACCCGCTTCGAATGAAAGCCAGGTGTCGAGGTTTACTTTATTGCCTGATGAGGACGGACGTACAGAGATCCGTGGGAATAACTCATTTTTGCACGATAATGTAGATTGAGCGAATAGTTCATAGTTCATAGTTCATAGTAGAAAATTGGCTCGTGAATGTAAAGTGATGAGTTATGCCATATTTTATAATAAAATAAGCGGCCGGTGGCTTTTAGGTTTGAAGACTTGCAGATTTGGCAGAAAGCCCTTGAATTAGGCGATCAAATCAACACTGTAACCAAGACTTTCCCCAGGGATGAAGTTTATGTTCTAACATCGCAGATCAAACGGGCTGCTGATTCAGTAGTATTGAATATTGCCGAAGGTTCCACCGGGCAAAGTAAAGCAGTATTTAAAGTGTTTTTGGGTTATTCATTACGCTCTGCGATCGAAGTTGTCAGTTGCTTGTTTATTGCAAGGAAACGTGGATATATCCGGGAGCAGTCGTTTAATGAGCTCTACTCAGAATACGAAGTATTGGTGAAAATGGTCACATCTTTCCGAAATTCATTTTAACACTTCGTTCGAATAAATCCTTTAAGTACAATGAGCTATCAGATAATCCTCCTACCATGAACTATGAACCATCAACTATAAGCTACATTATAGCCTATCATAATAAGTAATAATGGTTGCTCTCACTGGCATTAAAGCGTATATTTGTAGTTTAATTGAATCGGTTTGGATCTGTTTGATAAAATTTCAAAGAACATGGGCGGCCCGTTGGGTCAGCACCAAAAGTGGTCGCATGGCTATTTCTCCTTTCCAAAACTGGAAGGCGAAATAGGGCCCCACATGCAGTTTAACGGCAAAGAGCACATCGTTTGGAGCCTTAATAACTACCTTGGTTTGGCTAACCATCCTGATGTGAGGGAGGCGGATGCAAAGGCAGCCGCCGATTATGGAATGGCCTATCCCATGGGCGCCAGGATGATGTCGGGTAACACCAAACATCATGAGGAGCTGGAGCAGGGCCTGGCCACTTTTGTAGGACAGGAATCCGCCTTTTTACTGAACTACGGCTACCAGGGTATGGTGTCGATCATCGATGCTTTGGTTGACCGGAATGACGTGATCGTTTACGATGCGGAATCACATGCCTGTATTATCGACGGCGTTCGCCTCCACATGGGTAAACGTTTTGTTTACCAGCACAATGACCTGGAGAGCTGCGAAAAGCAATTGAAAAATGCAACCAAACTGGCTGAGCAAACCGGCGGCGGCATATTGCTGATCACCGAGGGCGTTTTTGGCATGTCAGGGGCACAGGGAAAACTAAAAGAGATCTGCGCACTGAAAGATAAATATAACTTCCGCATTTTGGTTGACGATGCACACGGCTTTGGCACCATGGGCCAAACCGGCGCGGGCACGCACGAAGAGCAGGGCTGCATGGACGAGATCGACGTATACTTCTCCACCTTCGCCAAATCCATGGCGGGGATCGGCGCTTTTGTTGCTGCAAAAAAAGACATAATTGATTTCCTTCGTTACAATATGCGCTCGCAAACTTTTGCAAAGGCTTTGCCGATGCCAATGGTAATTGGCGCAAAAAAGCGCTTTGAAATGTTGAAAACGCAGCCCGAACTACGCTCAAAGCTTTGGGACATTGCCAATGCGTTGCAGGAAGGGTTAAAAGAGTTAGGTTTCAATACCGGCGGTACCAATACCATGGTTACCCCCGTTTTTTTAGAGGGCGATCTTTTCGAAGCAACCGCGCTGACGCGCGACCTCCGCGAAACCTATGGTATTTTCTGTTCTATCGTGGTTTACCCGGTTATTCCAAAAGGATTGATCATGCTGCGTATTATACCAACCGCCTCGCATAGCCTTGAGGATGTCCAAAAAACATTGGATGCCTTTGGTAAAATGGGGGAGAAGTTGAAGGCGGGGTATTACAAGGAAAATAAGCTCGTAACAGCATAAATCCCTCCAACCCTCCACCAAATAGGAGGCTTAAAGATATTTTAAATATAAGGCTTTTGGGTAATCCGGGAGCCTTTTCTATTTTTACAGGAATACAATATACCTGCTATGCTCACCCGCCGCGATTTTATTAAAATAAATGGACTAACCACCGCCGGTATCGGCCTTGGACTAAGACCAAACTGGTCGCCGATAAACAAATATGAAAGCCACCGACCCGCACCTTCGGCCCGCAAGTTTACCAGTAAAGCGGTTGAGGAAACCATTCAACGGGTAAAAGCGGCCATAAAGGACCCTGAACTGGCCTGGATGTTTGAGAATTGCTACCCAAACACGCTGGATACCACTGTGAAACATTCGGTGAAGGATGGCCGTCCGGATACTTTTGTGATCACCGGCGACATTGACGCCATGTGGATGCGCGATTCTTCGGCGCAGGTTTGGCCGTACCTGCCTTTGATCAGTAAGGATGCTGAGTTAAAGCAGCTGATAAAGGGCGTACTGAACCGGCAGGCGGCCTGCGTTTTGATCGACCCTTATGCCAACGCTTTTAACGCAGGCTCTACCGGCAGCGAATGGGACAGCGACGATACCGCCATGAAGCCCGAGCTGCATGAGCGCAAATGGGAGGTGGACTCATTATGCTACCCCATCCGCCTGGCTTATCATTACTGGAAAATCAGCGGCGACAGCAGCTTTTTTGACGAAACCTGGCAAAAAGCAGGTAAATTGATCCTTACCACTTTCCGGCAGCAACAACGGAAAGACGGCCACGGCCCTTATCATTTTCAAAGAAAAACGGAGGTTGCCAGCGATACCGCCCCCAATGGAGGTTATGGCAATCCGGTAAAACCGGTCGGGTTGATCTGCTCTATCTTCCGCCCCTCCGACGATGCAACCATTTACCCTTTTTTGATCCCGTCCAACTATTTTGCCGAATTAAGTTTGAGGCAGCTGGCAGAAATGTTCAGGATGATAGCGCACGATGATAAAACCGCATCAGCGTGCGAGGCCCTTGCAAAGGAGGTGAACGCTGCCCTGCAAAAATACGCCACCAAACATCACCCCATGTTTGGCGGGGTGCTGGCTTACGAGGTGGACGGTTTTGGCAACCAGTTGTTTATGGACGACGCCAACGTGCCCAGCCTGCTGGCTTTGCCTTATCTTGGAGCCATATCTGCCCATAATCCCCTTTACCAAAATACCCGCCGGATGGTGCTGAGTGATACCAATCCATACTTTTTTAAGGGCACCGCTGCCGAAGGCATAGGCGGCCCGCACGTCGGTATGGATTATATCTGGCCGATGAGTATTATTATCCGGGCGCTTACGTCAACCAGCGGGGCCGAGGTAGGCAAGTGCCTTCATTGGCTCAAAACCACGCACGCGGGGACCGGTTTTATGCACGAATCCTTCCATAAAAATAACCCGGCCGACTTCACGCGTAAATGGTTTGCATGGGCAAACACACTTTTTGGCGAACTGATTATAAAAACACATCAGTATTATCCTGGTATATTATAGGAAATCGCCTTAATTATTGCGATGTTATATCTTTGTTTTAATACTGTTGCTATTGTACTTATGTGCCATATTTGTACTTCCCAGGATGATATTTTAATTTAAAGCTAATTTATTTTTTGGTATTATCATTTCAGGATACTGCTTGTTTAATACAATAAAACCATTCACGGTTAAATGATATTTTGCCATATTATTTAATATCTGTATCACACCTTAAATGTGGAAAAAATGCACTTTAAACGCGTTATTTTTCTGCATCAAAAATTTTTATTTTAGAAAAAACAGTTTAGCTTAGCTTAACAAAACAATAAACCTCAACATTTAAAAGGAGTAACTGAAATGAAAAAATTTACTGAAGTAAAGGAATTAGTAGCGTCTTTGGAAGCGGACGCCGACAAGTTTTACAACAAGGGAAACAGCGCGGCAGGGACACGCGTTCGTAAAGGGATGCAGGATTTGAAAAATTTAGCGCAAGCCATCCGTTTGGAAGTGCAGGAAGCGAAAAATAAAGGTTAAGTTTTGAGGGGAAATTAATCTTTAAAAGATTTCGAAAAAAGGCCCGTCGCCCTACAAGGCGGCGGGTTTTTTATTAGATAACTTCTCTGTTTCTGCCGCTATCCGGTCGGCCGTTGCGTGGCTGACCTGCACAAGGGGCAGGCGAAGGGTGTCGCCGCAAATGCCCAGTTGCATCAATGCCGTCTTAGCGCCTGCCGGGCTGCCTTCCACAAACATCAGCCTTGTAAAGTCGATCAGTTCCGAATGTATTTTCTGCGCGGACTTAAAATCTCCCTTAAGGCACAGCCGCGTCATTTCCGATGTTTTTGCAGGCAGCACATTACCTACTACCGATATTACGCCAACACCTCCCAGCGCAATCATCGGCAGGGTGATCGGGTCGTCGCCCGATATCATCATAAAATCAGCAGGTTTATCCCGCATGATCTGGTTCATCTGGTCGAAATTGCCGCTGGCTTCTTTGATCCCGATAATGTTTTTAAAGTCCCGCGCCAGCCTCACCGTAGTCTCTGCGTTGATGTTGCTGCCGGTGCGGCTTGGCACATTATATAATATAATCGGTAAGGGCGCAGCTTCAGCAATGGCTTTGTAATGCTGGTAAATACCCTCCTGCGTCGGTTTGTTGTACTGCGGACTGGCCGAAAGGATGGCGTCATAGCCCCGGGTATCAAACTTTTTTACCTGGTCAACAACTTCAAGCGTATTATTGCCGGCAATACCTGCCACCAGGCTAACGCGGCCCCCCACTTTTTGGGCGGTATAGGCAAACACCTGTTTTCGTTCAGCGGCGCTAAGGGTGGCGCTTTCGCCCGTGGTGCCTAAACTCACCACGTATTCAACACCCCCGTCAATCAAATGGTCGATCAGCCTGCCAAGCGCATCATAATCAACCTGCCCCTCTGCATCGAACGGCGTTACAATAGCGACGCCTGTTCCGTAAAATTTGTTCATTGCGGTAAAAATTGGGCTAAAGATAGGAAATTTTTGGGTTTACTTTTCGCGTCATCGTTCATAGCGTTATCTCGGTCGACAAGATGGCCGAATCCCGCAAAGTTCGTTGAAAATAAGGACACCAGGTTTTTTAAACGCCTGAAAGAAGCGCTTTTTTATGAAATGAATGTTCATCATTGAATTGAGATAAACACCATTAAACTGGTGATTTTGAAGAAAGTTGTATTCAGTTCTCTTTAATATAACGAGGTCAGTGGCTGGTTATCAACCACCCGTATCACTTTGCCAACCAACTCCTCTACGTCAAAAGGCTTGCGTAAATAGTCGTTCGCCTTGCACTCCTCTGCAATCAACTCGATATTATTCATGGTAGACAGGATAATAACCGGTATATGTCTCAGGGACTCTACTTGTTTTATCCGGAGGCATAAACGGTGGCCAGGCTGATTATTGATAAACTCATCGATCAGGATGACGTCAGGTTTAAATGCCGCCACTTTTTCCGGTTTTTCCGGTTCAGGTATACCCAGGCAGATAAAACCTGATTCGCTCAGGATAAAAGACACCAGGTCCCTTATATCGTCATCGTTCTCAATCACCAATACTTTTCTCTTCACTATCAATAGTTTAAATTATCCTAAAGTTCAAATATATAACTTTAAAGTAAATTTCAAAATACCGGCGACTAAATAATCGCTTTAATAACCATAGTTGAAGAAACGAAGTAAAAAAGAAGCTTTCGGCCCTTACGGCAGCGATTTCAACTGTGCCAGCGTACCTTTAAAAATATCCTGGTCAACATCGCCCGATGTGCCCGGCAGCGACCCTTTTTCGGCGTATTGCCATATCGCGAAATCCGGCCAGCCGCCGGTCCGGGGCAATCCCGGCGGGGTGGTTTGGTATGAGGGTATCCATAACGGATTTCCGTGAAATTGTGTAACGCCGTTAAAATACTGGTCCCAGTAGCTGCGCGCCGTATAAATAACCGGGGTGCGCCCGGTGGCGGCCGTAACAGCGCTTAGCCAATCTGTTATAATTTGCACACAAGCATCCTTATTGTTGGCGGTAAATTGGTCAAGCTGTGCGCTTTCGGCGTCCGTGCTGCCCACCTGCCATTCAATGTCCAGGGCCGGCGGCAATACATTCGGGTCGGTAAAATCAAGCCCGTTAGCCAAAAAATTATCCGCCTGGGCCTGGCCGTCCGCCTGGAATGTTAAAAAGTGGTACGCCCCGTAAATCAGCGACTTCTGCTTAATAGCGGCAACATAAGCAGCAAACATCGGGTCCTTAAAACCCGCGCCCTGGCTGTATTTGCAATACACAAACTGGATGTGCGGCGTCAGTTCATCCCAACTGATGTCGCCATTGTTGTGCGAAATATCCATCCCCTGCGGCGCCTGGTCGGTAAGGGCGCCCCAGGTATTCGGCCCGGCCTCGCCATCGGCGTCAAGCCCGTTATCGGTTTGAAACTGCGTAACCACCGCTGCCGTGCCCGGTCCGTAATCGCCGTCGATACTGATCGTGTAACCTAGAAAGGAGAGCGCCCGCTGCAGCATGGTTACTTCGCCGCCGGTCGAGCCATTTTTTAATGTGTTCATAGTGTAAGTGATTTAAGTTAATTTATGGAGGAACGTCAAAGGCCTTAATCAAATATAAGGCTACGATAAAGCTTACCCAAAGATTATCAAAAAAAACTACTTTCCTGTACTTATTTAAATCAATTTCAACGCGGGAATTGGCTTTACTCCCCATGGCCACCTCATTAAATGAAATTTTATTAATTTAAAAGAAACAATTTCTCCTGCGCCGATGTTGTTTCATTTACGCAGACTGGCCAAGAAGATAGCTTATCAATCATCATCCATGCCCTTTCCCAATCGGTTTTCTGACCAGGCTGCAATAACTGAATTATTAACCAATAAAATTTAAAATTATGTCAGACAACAACAGTGGACAGCAGTCCAACCGGCAGGACGAAAACACCCGGCGCAGTGGCCTGGGTCAGCAATCACAAAACCAGGGCGACCAAAATCAGGGCCGGCAAAATAGCGGCAGCAACCAGGAGCAGCAGTCGTCAGGTTCGGATTGGGACGGAGATCAAAACAGTTCATCGGGCCAGGGCGGCTCTCAGGGGTCCAACTCAGGCAATGATCGCAGCCAGTCGCAGGGACAGGGACAAGGTGGCAATAACCAGGAGGAGCAATCCAACTACTCCTCACAGGGTGGCCAGGAGTCGCAGAACGGCGGCAACAGCGGTCAATCTTACCGCGGCGGCAGTGAGGACCAGGATTCGAAAGGTTCCACCACCGGCGAATAGTCTTTAAATCCGCCAATAATCGACCATAGCCATTTTTGTACGTTTACACGTCAAAAGTGGCTATGTTTTTTTCCATAGTCGATGGACTACACACTGTCGTGCTATGAACCATGAACCATCAACCATGAACCATGAACTATGCTAAAAACTAACCGCCAGCCTGATCGCCGATTTCAAATTACTACCGCTGTTAAACGAAGTGCCGTACATTAAACGGAAGTTAAGATACTGCACGCCGAAGCCAAGCTCGGTATAGTTTTTAAGCGCAGGGGTGCTTAGATAGTTGATGTCGACGATCTCCTGTAGCTTGAGCTTACGGATCAGCGGGATCTTGTTAAGGATGAACCCGGAGAAATTCTGCTCCAGGTGGCCTTCAACATATTCGTTTTTGGTACTGAACGTGTAATAGTTGAGCAGCAAAAAGCTGTTGACCCCGTTTTTATAAAAAAGCACCTGGTTACCGGCAAATTGTTTATAGTCAGGATAAAACAGGCTGTTGCTGTTAAGAAACTTGCCTGCGCCGATGAAGAACGAAGTATTGCCGAAAACCCCGGTCGGAATGTTGGTTTTGGACACATCTGCCGAAAGCAGATCGTAATCTGCATCGGAACCAAACACGCCGCTGATGCCCTTTACATAGCTGATGCCAACAGTAGGGTAGGGCGAAGGCAGATAACGCCGGCCATTGGGGTAGGTTTCGTATTTGTCGCTAAAATCGTACGTGGTGCGTACCGTAACTTTGAACGATTGATTTTCAGGAAACAATGGGGCATCCTGGTTAGGCAGAAACGGGTTGTTGCTGGTGTAGTTACGGTTGCCGGGATTATAAAAACTGTAGTCTGACGTATTAGGCAGCCATTTACGGTCGGCCCACTCGGCGCCTGCCGTGGCCTGCCAGCCGCCTGCGATGCGCTTATGCACAAAAGCCGAGAGGTATTGCTTTTGATACAGCTTCTGGTAGTTTTGGCGCTCAAAAAGGCTGTAAAGCGTATTCCAGAAAGGCGAAATGGGGTTGGTGTTGTTCAGATCGGTGACCTCTGAGCCCGCATTAAAGCTCAGGTCAAATTCGCCGGCCGGAATGTTTACGCCTGCGGTGCCGGTGAGGATATGATCGCTGAAACCATAACCGGCCCTCGCGCTCAGCGAGAAGAACCGGCGCTCGGTGGTGTCTACCCGTTTGCGGTAATTAAAACCGTAATTAAGGGCAAAACCCTGCACCGTATTAAACCTGATGGAGGTGAGTAACGGGTCGAAATAATAATATTCATGGCTGTACCGGTTGGCGTGGGGATAACCGCCCAGCAGCCAGCCAAGGGGTTTAAATTTGTTGTGCTCCTTATCGAGCGAGTCGAGATAGGGCTTAGATTCGCGCTTACGGGCCAGCACCGCCTTTTTTTGGTAATCGGTTTTTTCTTCTTCCGTTAAAGGCACCGGGCGTTCAGTTTCCCAATAGAGCGAATCCTTTTTATTAATGCCCTGGCTTATCCGAAGCACTTCTTTAAACTCTTTTTTGGTAAATGTTGGCGCCAAATCATAGTCCTTGAACACGGAGATAAAATAGCCCCCCAGTTTAAACCCGAAAATACCTCCCGTAAACTCAAACTTCACCGAGGAAGGCATCCACACCTTTTGGTTCACCGGGATAAACTGCTCGTTTACGCGCAGCGTGTCCACAAAATTGATGTTTTGGTATTTGGTGATAAACAAGTCGAGTCCTGACAAGCGCCAATCGTCTTCGTGGACATAAATATAGCCCTGGAAACAGGCGTCGTACGCCCGCCTGGGGATAACTTTGATCTTATCGATGATCTCGTTGTTTTCGGTAGTAAACCCGATATATTTATACTTATAGTAAAACAGCGCATTGTCGGCTATGGGCGATATCACGGGCCGGTTGCTTAATCCGCCCCAGTTTTGGTTGTTCTCGTAAAAATTTACCTTAATGTCCGACGCACGGTTATAACTGAACGCCTTATTGCTGCCCGAAACTTTGGACGAGATCATCTCTTCATGAACATTGTCCGGTTTTTCAAAACTATATTTTGATTCTGATTCGGACAGGTAAACGATGCCGCGACGGTTGGAGTCGAGGCCGTTTTCGCGGGCCGCCCGCTGGATATCAAAACCCATAAACTTTTTGGGCGCTGCCAGCAACTTTTGCAGCCCTTTTATATACACTTCGCAGGTGAAGGCGTTCACCTCGTTCAGGTGTTCCCTGCGTCGTTTAATGGTTTTGCGTATAATAGCATAGGCCGGGTCCTCGCCCCCCGCGTTAACGGTAGCTTCCTTCAACTGGTAGGTTTCGGTTTGCAATACTACGTTTACGGACTGGTTTGATGAAAGATTCACCTTACGGCTTTCCTGCTGAAAGCCTACGGCTTTGTATTGTACCTCGTAAACGCCTGGCTTCAACCGTAAAACATACTCGCCATCGCTGTTGGCCGAAGTGCCTTTAGTGGTATTTTTTATATACACACTGGCAAACGGAACCGGTTTATTTTGCTGGTCAGTTATCCTTCCGCTAAGGTTAACCTGTGCAAAAACGGCGGAGCCGATCAGTAAAAGAATCGTGAAAAGTAAGGTAGATTTCATCCGCTAAGGTTGTTTATGCTAAGATGAAAGTTATTAATGGAAGTTACAGGGCCGCTTTTGTTAATTAATGTTAATGGCAGGTGGTCATTAGTCATTGGTAGCCTAATTTAGGATGCAATCTGCTTCATCTTTTTGTTTTGCCGATAAAAACTATTAGTAAATTTGTTATCATGAGCGTGCAGTTTGTAACAAATACAAAAGGAGAGAAGACCACTGTACTGATTCCCCTGAAAGAATGGAATGCTTTGAAAAAGGAGCGCGAGCAATTGGTCAAAAAGCTGGAGGAAGCAGAGTTGTCGTTGCGATATAAACAGGCTTTTTTAGATGCTAAATTATTCGAGCAAGGCAAGCTTAACACCTATCCCATAAGCCAGTTGCTGGATGAACTATGATGTGCGATACAGTGATACCTTTAAACGCGGCGCTAAATCACTGTCAAAAAAATACCCTTCGTTTAAGCGAGACCTTGAGGAGTTTGTAAAAGAGCTGGCCGGGAACCCAGTATTGGGAACCTCCCTTGGTCGAAATATTTTTAAGGTAAGGATGAGCATAACCAGTAAGGGTAAGGGAAAATCAGGCGGAGCCAGGGGGACTACCTGTGTTGTTTATCGACGTGAACAAGTACTTTTAGCTGAGATTTACGATAAAAGCGACTATTCAACAGTTGATGAAGACAAAATCTTGAAAAATCTCAAGGCTGAGGGCTTTGAGTTATGATGTGGTTAATTAGGCGCTTAGGCCGTTAGGGCGCATTTCTATTGCGGTAGCACCGGCAAATTAAGGTCAATAGGTTTCGTCGTCATATTTAGATGAGCCGGGTTGTTTTTGCCCGTTGGTTTTTCATTATATGCCGAGTAGCAGATATGGTCGTAATGTTTGGCTAAGCCCGGCAGCATGCGGCATATCTGCAGGTTTACTTCCTTGTTTTCTGTTTTTACGGCGGCGGTGTTTTTAATATCGTAGTGGGTCATATAGATAACCGCCGGGAACACGCCGTCCGGTGTTTGTTTATCTTCGATCGCCAGGATCATCGGCCCGCTTTGCACCATAAACAGTACAAATGGAAACTGGTAGTATTTGAGATAGGCCTGTACCTTTTTGTTAAACATTTCGGCATCTTCTTCATCGGGATACACCCAGTAAGGCGCGGGCTTTATGCAAAGCATTGCTTTGGCAGCCTCCTGGGCCGCGCCCGGGTAGTTGGTTTTATCGTAATCATCGCGGGCCTGCAGGTAAAGCTCGGGCCCGGTTTTACCGTCGATGGTATAGGGCGCCAGGCTCAGGTTGATGATCTTCCAGCCGTCCTTGTATTTGCCGTAAATAAGCCCCAGCAGGTGCTTGTTGGCCGACTTTTTTGGCAGATAGTATGCAAAGTACTCTTGGAAGGTGGTATAAGGATATTTAATCCCGTAACGATTGACGAGCGGGCCCGTGGCCAGTATGGTGTCGCTGTCGGCGTATTTGTTGATGACGTAATATTCATCCAGCAGTTGATAAGGGTTTTGCTTTAGCTGTTTACTGATGGAATCCACCAGTTTGCTGATGTTTTTCTTTGCTTCGTCGGTCGAAAGCATGCTTTTAAGCCCTTCGGCGTCACCGGCCTTTAAATGCTTCAATACGCCGGCATTCAATTCATGAAACTCCTGACGCTTGCCTGATTTGATCTCCTCATTTTTCCGCACGCCCGGCACCAGCGTACACGATTGAACGATCAAAAGTAAAATTGCAAAAGCCGGAAGTTTAAATGCGATAGCGTGAGAGGGGTTCATATAGTTACAGCTACTAATATAGTGTTTTATTTGGATTGTAACTAAACCCCATTCCCGCTATAATTGCTACTGCTACTGCTACTGCCACTTCCCACTACCCGATCATCCCGATCAGGTCGTCGTCATTAATGATAGGGATATTCAGTTTCTGCGCTTTCTCCAGTTTGGCGGGCCCCATATTTTCGCCTGCTACCAGGTAGTTTAGTTTGGCTGAGATACTGCTCACTATCTTGCCGCCATTTTGCTCGATGATGTGCTGCAGCTCATCCCTTGAATATTTTTCGAACACGCCGGAAATGATGAAGGTTTTGCCGCTCAAAGCATCGCTGGCCAGTTGAACTTCGCGCTCTTCGGCAACAAATTGTAAACCGGCTGCTTTCAGTTTTTCTATCTCTGCTTTATGTTCTTCATTGCTAAAGTATTCCTGAATGCTTAGTGCGATACGCTCTCCGATCTCTTCGGCGGCTGTTAGTTCCTCTATCGACGCTGAAGCCAGGTTATCGACGTTTTTAAAATGAACAGCGAGCTTTTTCGCCACCGTGGCCCCTACATAGCGTATGCCCAGGCCAAACAGCACCTTGTCAAAAGGCATTTCTTTTGATTTTTCAATGCCCTCCAGCATGTTATTGATCGATCGTTCACCAAACCGATCCATCTTTTTCAGATCGTCAGCATGGTCCTTTAAGCTATAAAGGTCGCTGATGTGGCTGATAAAATTCTTTTGGTACAGCGTTTCAATCGTTTCGTCACCCAGGCCGTCAATATTCATCGCCTTCCGATCGATAAAATGCTGGATTTTACCAACGATCTGCGGCGGGCATCCCTCGTCGTTCGGGCAATAAAAAGCGGCTTCGCCTTCCTTCCGTTCCAAAAGCGTTCCGCAGGCAGGGCAATGCGTGATATATTTAACTGGCGGCGCGCCCGGTTTTCGTTTATCCAGGTTCACACCGGTTATTTTCGGGATGATCTCGCCGCCTTTTTCCACATAAACGCAGTCGCCCTCATGCAGTTTCAATCTCACCTCAATTTCATCGGCATTGTGCAGGGTAGCGCGTTTTACGGTTGTGCCGGCTAAAAATACGGGTTTTAAATTAGCCACCGGCGTAACGGCGCCGGTGCGGCCAACCTGGTAGCTAACGCTTTGCAGTTCCGTTTCAGCCTGCTCAGCCTTGTATTTGTAAGCAATGGCCCAGCGCGGCGATTTCGCCGTAAAGCCGAGTTCCTGCTGCTGGGCATAGCTGTTCACTTTGATCACGATGCCATCGATATCGTAGCTCAGCCCGAATCGTTTTTTATCCCACTCTTTTATAAAATCAAATACGCCGTTAATGTCATTGCATAAGCGGGTATTATCATTTACGTGGAACCCCCAGCTTTTTACTGCCTGCAGGCTTTCCCAGTGGGTTTTATAGATCATTTTATCGGTATACAAAAAGTACAGGAAACAATCCAGCGGCCGCCTGGCCACTTCGGCGCTATCCTGCAGCTTTATCGTTCCGGAGGCGAAATTGCGCGGGTTTGCGTAAGGCAGCTCGCCATTCTCGATACGTTCCGTATTCAGGCGTTCGAAAGCTTTCAGGTGCATAAAAACCTCGCCCCTGATCTCGAAATGATCGGGGTAAGCCCCGTGGTGGAGCCTTTTTGGAATGGTGTTGATCGTTTTTACATTGGTGGTCACGTCGTCGCCCTGTACGCCATCCCCGCGGGTTACGGCCCTCACCAACTTGCCTTCTTCATAGGTGAGGCTCATCGAAAGCCCGTCGAACTTAAGCTCACAAACGTATTCAAAATTATCGCCGATGGCTTTGCGCACGCGCTGGTCAAAGTCAAGCAGTTCCTGCTCGTTATAGGTGTTACCCAGCGACAGCATGGGCCATTTGTGCTTTACGGTAACAAACTCTTTGGTAATAAAGCCGGCAACCTGCTGGGTAGGCGAGTCAGGATCAATAAATTCCGGGAATTGCTTTTCAAGGGCAATGAGCTCTTCCAGTTTCTTATCAAAATCAAAATCCGAAATGGTGGGCATTGCCAGCACATAATAGTTGTAATTGTGTTGTTTCAGTTCGGACGAAAGCGTTTCTATCCGGTTTTGTGCTTCTTCAGGTGACATGAAGCGAAATTAATAAATTTAATAATTATTATTCATAACTGCGCCAACTGCCAATGGTGCTATTTAAGCTTATGATTAACAATTGGTCATTGAATGTTAAGTGTTTTGGCATATTGGCTTGGTTAAATTTTCATGCGCTTATTCAGCCCTATTTCCAAGTCAACAATTTTACCATAAAAAGATAACAAGAAATTTAGTCTTATTAGCAGTAGTATCACTGTCTCCTTTTCAAAAGCTAAAGCATGTTGGCAGTCTGGATCACTCAACCTTCAACACCTTGTAAACCCATCGGTTAACCCATTTAGCGTAACGATAAAGCTTTTCGCTAATAATCGAATAAAATTTGTAAACATTATCGAAAATTATTTGTCATTAAAGAAATTTAAAAATTTCTACCATGAAAAAGTTCATTAGAGTTTTAATGCTGTTTTTTGCGCTATCAGCTTTTGCAGTTTCGTACAGCTATGCACAGCAGATAGTTGTTTCGGCCCGCCTTCATGATCGTGACCGTGATGACGTAAGGCCTGCACGCCCTTCGCCAAGGCACATTTGGGTTGCTGGTGAGTGGGTGCCAAGCGGCGCTACTTACACCTGGCGTGCAGGTTATTGGGCAATTCCGCAACGCCCGGGGGGCAACTGGGTACGAGGCCACTGGGCTCGCCGCCCGGGCGGCTGGGTTTGGATCCCTGGCCATTGGAATTGATAGATTGGTCATAGCGGCATGCTCAACTATGTCGCTATGGCTTACCTCCATTATCTCAGCAACAACAAACAATTATTTTAAGACGAGTTACCGTGGCCGCCATACAGATACTGGAAAAACAGACCCTATCCGAAAAGAAATACCCGCTTAAATATATCAGCTTTGAAAAACCTGATGCTGAAGGTGAGTTCCATAATCTTGAAAAAGAAGTCTATTTCCGCCCGGATGCGGTGGCGGTTTTACCGGTAGATAAAAAACATAAAACGCTGCTGCTGACCAAACAGTTCAGGTTGCCGGCGTTTTTAAACGGCAACGACAGCGGCTACCTGGTTGAGGCATGTGCAGGCCTGACTGACGGAAATGAAACACCTGAACAGACCGCAAGCCGGGAGGTAGAGGAAGAAACCGGTTACCTGATCAGCGAACTTGTTAAAGTTGCGGGAGGATACTCCTCGCCGGGTGCCATAACCGAATTTTTACATTTGTTTTTGGCAGCATATTCCAGCGAAAAAGGCCATGCCAAATACGGCGGGCTTAAAAATGAAGGGGAGGTCATCGAACTGCTTGAAATGAGTTTTGATGAAGCCCGGCTGCAATTGACCCAGGGCGCTTTCAGGGATGTCAAGACGATTTTGTTATTACAGCATTTCTTTATGACGCACGCGTAGTCGATACTTTGCGTCTTTTATTGTAGTTATATCCCGGATTTTATACTGTTAAACGGCAAGCCCAAACCGTTGGACGGGTATTGCGAAAGCACACCGTCCTTTATTGTAATATAATCGCCGTTTTTGTCGACATACCATTTTGTAACGCCGTCTTCCACGTTTTTCTTCGGTACGGTGGAGGATACAACGTTTCCCATGGCGTTTAACTCGATCACAAAAAGTTCATCGTTTTTGTCTGCGGGGTCCTTAAACGGGATGATCAGCGTACCGGCGTAGTCATCCACAAATTTGCCCAGTACTTTTTTCCCGGTCACCACATCCGGCTGCAGCGCCAGCAGCGCTTGTGCTTTTGCACTGTCCAGGCCAAACCGGGTCAAACGCACAGCGTTGCCACCGGCGTCCTTGATACTGTCGGTTGGCTTTATCTGGTTATCCTTTAAATACCTTATAGCGGCATAAAAGCTATGATCACCCGCAGTTACATCCGTGTTACCCGGCAGCAGGTAATGAATAGCAAGGCTGGTTATTTTGGCGCTGTCGGTTTTTATCTTACCCGCTATTGATACCAGCTGCGCCGTTGAAAACCGGTTTGAGATACGGACGTCGATAGTGGTAAGCGTGTCGGTTTTAAATATTTTCGAGATGGTGTAATGCGGGACTTTTGGCTGTTTGGTTGAGCAGGACGCCGTAAAAGCCAGGCAGGCAATCACCAATAGTTTTATGTAACTTTTCATTTTCCCTTAACTTTCATTTCTGTTGAGACGCGGGGCGCAATTTACAACTTTCCGTAACTTAATTTCGATGGGCTCAATCACACTAAAAGCTCAAATAGTGGTGACAGTAGTTTGTAAGTGACAAAGCCGGGTCAGTACCTAAACGGCTGAAAATCACTTCTGTTTCGCTTTGTATTGGCTCGTATCGCTTGTATCGGAACGATACAAATTTTCATGTCCGTGAACGCTCAAAAAAAGCCGGACAAAATCCCGGCAGCTATCATGACCCAAGGCCGGAATTCTCAAATCTCCTGTCTCACATATCAAATCAAAACCCTATCTTTGCCCATGCAAGAAAAAATCCTCATTCTTGACTTCGGCAGCCAGTTTACCCAACTCATCGCGCGCCGGGTCAGGGAGCTCAATATCTACTGCGAGATCCATCCTTTCAACCACTTTCCCGACATTGACGACACTGTAAAGGGCATTATCCTTTCGGGCAGCCCGTACTCCGTAAGACAGGACGATGCCCCCGGTTTCGACTTTGAAAAGTATCATGGCAAGCTGCCTATCCTCGGCGTTTGTTATGGCGCGCAGGCCATTGCCCATTTTAATGGCGGCGAGGTATTGCCCAGCAGCACACGCGAATATGGGCGCGCCAATTTGCAGTTTATTGACGACCAGAACCCGCTGTTCAAGCTGATCCAGCCCGGGTCGCAGGTGTGGATGTCACATGCGGACACCATAGCGCGGATACGTGAGGATTTTCAGATCATTGCCAGTACCGATACGGTGAAGGTGGCCGCCTACCAGGTTACCGGTACCCACAGCTACGGCATACAGTTCCATCCCGAAGTAACGCACAGCGTGGACGGCAAGCAGTTGCTGTTTAATTTTTTGGTCGACATTTGCGGCTGCAAACAGGACTGGACACCAGACTCATTTATTGAAACCACCATTGCAGCGCTTCGCGAAAAATTAGGGGACGACAAGGTGGTATTGGGATTATCCGGCGGCGTGGATTCGTCGGTGGCGGCGGTTTTATTGCACCATGCCATCGGCAAAAATCTCCATTGTATTTTTGTGGATAATGGCCTGCTGAGGAAAGATGAATTCCAGTCGGTACTGGATTCCTATCAGCACATGGGCCTCAACATAAAAGGCCTTGACGCCAAACAGCGTTTTTATGATGCTTTAGCCGGCTTAACCGACCCTGAAAAGAAGCGGAAAGCTATAGGCAGGGTGTTTATCGAGGTTTTTGATGATGAGGCCCACCAGGTAGAAGATGTAAAATGGCTGGGCCAGGGCACCATTTACCCTGACGTGATCGAGTCGGTTTCGGTAAAAGGGCCGTCGGCGACTATTAAATCGCACCATAACGTTGGGGGGCTTCCTGATTTTATGAAGCTGAAGGTAGTTGAGCCGCTAAATACCTTATTTAAGGACGAAGTAAGGCGTGTGGGCAAAGCTTTAGGCATCGATCCAAACATTTTAGGCCGTCATCCGTTCCCCGGTCCGGGACTGGCCATCAGGATATTAGGTGATATTACACCGCAAAAGGTAGCCATTTTACAGGAGGCGGATGCAATTTATATCAACAATTTAAGGGCTGCCGGTGTTTATGATAAGGTTTGGCAGGCAGGCGCCATCTATTTGCCGGTGCAATCGGTTGGTGTAATGGGCGATGAACGTACTTACGAGAACGTGATTTGCCTGCGCGCCGTACAGTCACTGGACGGCATGACCGCCGACTGGTGCCATTTGCCATACGAGTTGCTGGCCAAGATCAGCAACGAGATCATCAATAATGTAAAAGGAATTAACCGGGTAGTATATGACATCAGCTCCAAGCCGCCTGCAACCATTGAGTGGGAATAGGTGGTTATTTTGTTTAGCCGTTTCGCTGTTTTTTGCCGCCTGTTCGCCCAAATTGCGACCGGTTGCGGTACAGCCTAAACCGGCGGAGCCGGCCAACCCTTCAGTTAAACAGCCTGCAAAAGAGGTTAAGCCGGAAAAGCCCCCGGCCCCTGCCGTTTCAACAATTTCGTTGCTTTTGCCCTTTGGTACCGATCATTTGGCTGTAGGCCAGTCGTACAGCCCTGTTAGTATAAAGGAGGCCGACATTGCCATTGCCTATTACCAGGGCTTTAAGCTGGCGCTCGACTCGTTAGCCGGACAGGGTTATAATTACAAGCTGCAGGTTTACGATACGCATAGTGATAAGTCGCAGGCCCGGGCTTTGGGTTATAACCCGGCCGTGAGGGCCAGCGATGTGATCGTCGGCCCGGTTTTCCCGGATGATATGCGGGCATTCCTGGGTGCAAACAGCAGCCCGAAGCAGCCCATTGTTTCGCCTCTTTCCCCGGCTGCGCCATCCACCTTACACAGCGCCCAAATGATTACCATGATGCCCCCGCTGGAATATCATGCCTGGGCTGCGGCAAAGTATATTAAAGACAAGATCGATCCCGAGAAAATATTTATCCTCCGCTCGGGCTATAGCGAGGAGAACGAGTACATTCTGCCTTTTAAGAAGGCGATTGACAGCCTCGGTAAAAAGCACATACAGGTAGTGACGGTAACGGTGATGCACGGGCAGCTGGGGCCATTGAGGTCGCAATTTTCGTCTGCGAATAAAAATATTTTCGTTGTTCCGGCCACCGATCAGCATTTTTTAACCGTTACGTTGCGTGCGCTTGATTCACTGCGAGCAAATTACCCGGTGGCTGTTTTCGGGCATCCCAGTTGGGTAAACTTTACCTTTTTAAAGGCTGACCTGCTGCAGCGGCTGGATACCCATATCACTTCTTCCGACCATATCGACTATAAGGCGCAAAGCATCATTGCCTTTATGCGGCTGTACCGCGAAACGTACCATACCGATGCGACAGCTTTTGCCATAAAAGGTTACGACGAAGGCCGCTACCTGGGCGAGCAACTGGCGGTGGGTAACATTAAAAACCTTGCGCAAGCCCACTTTAACGGGCTGCATAACGACTTCATCTTTCAAAAAAAGACGGGCATGGGCTGGATAAATACGCACGTTGACGTTTATAAATACGCTAACTTTGAGCTTAAAAAGGTAGAATGAAGGCCATTAACCAGCTTAAAACGTTGCAGCGCATTTTGGATGAATACCCGGCCGAAACACCCTTAGGCAAATTTTTACCCGGCTTTTACCGTCTTAATAAACAAATGGGCTCCACCGACCGCCGGGTAGCCAGTCGTTTGGTTTACAACTATTTCCGCCTTGGCAGGGCCCTGCCCGATCTGCCTGCTGATGAGCGCCTTTTTATTGCAGAGTTTTTGTGCAATACACAGCTCAATTCCTTCCTGCAGCATTTTAAACCCGAATGGGCTGCGTGCATTGATTTTAGTTTGACGGAAAAGCTGGCGATGGTGAAAGCTGTTCACCCTGATTTTGCTTTGGAAGACGTTTTCCCCTGGACCAAACAGCTATCAGCGGGGATCGACCAATCAGAATTTCTGCGCTCTTTTTTTGTGCAGCCTGATCTTTTTATCCGGGTATATAAAGGCTTTGAAGCGCAGGTTAAAACCGCGCTGGCCGCAGCACAGATCGTTTTTAAAGACGAGGGTTACGGCTGTTTTTGCCTGCCCAACGGCACCCGGCTGGAGGCGGTGATTGCCAACCCGCATTGGTACGAGGTGCAGGATTTTTCCTCGCAGCAAACCGCGCGATATTTTAAACCGAACAAATGGGATTACTGGTGGGACGCCTGCGCCGCTTCAGGGGGTAAATCCCTGCTCCTGCACGACCGGGAGCCGACGGTTAAACTGGTAGTATCGGATATCCGCGAATCCATCCTGAGCAACCTGGATGAGCGTTTCCAGCAAGCCGGTTTAACAAAATATCAAAAAAAGCTGCTCGACCTCACCCAAAATAACGACCTGCTGCTGCATGATTATGCTTTTGACGGCATCATTCTCGACGCCCCCTGCACCGGCTCGGGCACCTGGGGCCGCACGCCGGAGATGATCAGCCAGTTTGATCAACATAAAATTGAATTTTTTCAGCGCCTGCAGCAAAGCATTGCCCGAAACGTTGTGAAATACCTGAAGCCGGGCAAGCCGCTGGTTTATATTACGTGCTCTGTTTTTAAAGCAGAGAACGAGGATATGGTTGATTTTATGGTGAAGGAATTGGGGTTGAAGCTGGAGGAAAAAGCGGTTTTAACGGGGTATGAGGGTAAAGCGGATACGATGTTTGTGGCAAGGATGATAGGAATTTGAAAATGTATTGATTTGAAGATTTGAAAATGAAATTCAAAAGAATTTAATGATTGTTATAGACCTAACACAAACTGAACTGTTTAAAAGTTTTGCCGAAATCGGGACTGGTGACACTTACGTTGACCTGCACAATGAATTTGGATGTTGTTCAATCAAATTTTCACAGCCTGAAAGTCAATTATCGCTATCATTTAGAGCTTCCGAAAATAATCTAAGAAAGGTTAAGCTTGTTAAACTTATTTTTAAGAATGTTGCGATAACTTCCATGGATTTTAAAATGGATAATACTAGGGAGGATACGTTGCGGACGATTGATGTAATTTATAGAGGACGGTTTGCAGATGCAAACAATGAATTAAAAGAAATTTCAACTGAAGGCAAATGCTATTATTATATCGATTTTGTGAATGACTACTCAATTGAGGTTTTCTCGAATTCTGTAATCGCAGAACTAAAATAGTTCATTTTCAAATCTTCAAATCAACACATTTTCAAATCAAAGATGCGTATTACTCCTGAACAACTTTATCGCGATAGCCAATAAAATTATCCCAAACACTTTCCTTAAAATATTCAACCCTGTTTTACCCAACATTAAAGTAGTCAATTTAGCACATTCTATACTGGGTCATAAAATAAAAACTTCGTACCCTTTAAACCGATTAAGTGTAGCCCCTACGGGGCAAAAAATTCTTTATTTGTTATTCTACAAACGTTTTGCCCCGCTGGGGCAATTTTCGGGTTGGCGAAAAATGCTCCAAGTGAACCCTCACCCTGCCCCGTAGGGGCAACCGGTTTGTAGCCAACAACCACCAACGTTAAATTGCCCCGTAGGGGCAACACTTTGCCCGTTTGCTATAAAGTGTTATTTTTGAACATACCTTTATCATTATGTCCAATACTTTTACTCAACTATATATCCACTGCGTTTTTGCGGTAAAATACCGGAGGGCCGTAATTCAACCAACATGGGAAGAACGGCTTCACCAATATATAACCGGTATTCTGCAAAATAATGGGCATAAATTATTGGCCATCAATTCTATGCCCGATCATTTACATTTTTTTGTCGGCCTTAATCCAAAACAATCCATTTCGGACATGATGCGCATGGCAAAGGGAGATAGTTCGGAGTTTGTGAACAAAGAAAAATTTACCGAAAGAAAATTTTATTGGCAGGACGGTTATGGGGCATTTAGCAACAGTCGTTCACAAATAGACGGTGTAGTTAAATATATTATCGGTCAGAAGCAACATCATAAGAAAAAGACATTCCGGGAAGAATACCTGGATATGTTACGGGATTACGCGGTAGAATATGATGAAAAATACATATTTCACGATTTGTTAGATGGTTGAGGGTAGCCCCTTCGGGGCAAAAATCTTCATTTGTGTTTCTTCTACAAACATTTAGCCCCTACGGGGCATTTATTTGCGAACCAAACCTTTCCTCTGGCAGGTGAGGGTTACAAATGCGTATTGCTCCTGAACAACTTTATCGCGATAGCCAATAAAATTATCCCGAAGGCTTTCCTTAAAATATTAACGCCGGTGTTGCCCAGCAGCCTTTCCAGGTATTTTACATTTTTAAGCACCAGGTAGACGAAGATGGTGTTGAGCGTGATGCCGATGATGATGTTTTGGGTTTGATATTGCGATTTTAGTGACAGCAAGGTCGTCATCGTCCCGGCGCCTACGATAAGCGGAAAAGCGAGCGGGACGATAGAAACGGTTTCGGGCATTTCTTCTTTGAAGAATTTTACGCCCAGTATCATTTCCATCGCGATGATAAAGATCACCAGGGAACCGGCGATAGCAAATGAGGAAACGTCCAGGCCGATCACCTTTAGTAATTCATCGCCGACAAATAAAAAGCCGACCATTAACACCAGCACGGCAATGCTGGCCTTTTCCGATTGGATATGCCCCGCGCGCTGCCGCAGCTCGATGATAACGGGTATGGCGCCCAGTACATCAATAATGGCAAACAGGATCATGGTTACGGAGAGGATCTCCCTGAAATCTAAAGAATGCATGGCTTTTTAGGCTTTTGTTTTTGACTTTAACCTGAAACAGAGTAAAGTTGCAATTAAAATATAGAAAGCCGATAAAAAGAAAATACTGTGCACCGATATTAAGGTGATGGCGCCCGCGGTAAGCGGTCCGAGGGTTTGGCCGATGGAAACATAGGATTGATTTATGCCGAGCACTTTGCCTTGTTCGGTGTGATCGATATTGTCGGCAATAATGGCATTGAGCATGGGATTGCGCAGCCCGTTAAAGAAGCCGTAAACGCCTTGCATAACCGCAAAGGGTATAAGCAGGGAGGTGATGCCGGTAAAGAACATTGCGCCAAGGCAAATAATAGACGACATTAACAGGATAACCGTTTTTGATGAAAAACTTTTGGTAAAAAATGGCACGCACAATTGCGCTAATATACCGCAAACACCAAAACCGGCCAGGTAAATGCCCATTTCCGTGGCAGTGCGTTTAAATATGTCTACCCACAACGTTTGAAAACCAACGATCATGGCCATCTGGCCCATAGTGAGTAAAAAGCTGATAAAAATAGCCCTGCCGATAACCGGCCGGCGCAGCGTACTGATAAGCGACGCGAACTTAAACTTGCTGGTAAAATTATGGCGTGTGTGCCGGTCAGTCGGGTTGGTTTCATTCAGCAAAAAAGCGGCGCAAAGCGTACCGATCAGCGAAATGCCCGCGGCAAAAAAGAAAGGGGCCTGCGGCCCTGCTTTATAAAACAACCCGCCCACAAATGGGCCAACCACAAACCCAAACGCAAAGGCCGAGCTTAAAATGCCGAAACGCTGTGCACGGTTTTGAGAAGTGGCGGTATCGGCCACCATGGCCTGGGCCACCGAGATATTGCCGCCGGTGAGGCCGTCGAGTATCCGGGCGGCAAAAAGGAACAGCAGGCTGCGCGCCTCGGCGAAAAGTAAAAAAGACAGGCATGTGCCCGCCAGGCTGATCACCAGCAAAGGCCTTCGCCCCCATTTATCGGATAGCGAACCCAGCACCGGGGTGGCAAAAAACTGGGCGATTGAAAAAGATGCCATCAAAACGCCGAGTGTAACCTGGTCCAGCCCAAAAGTTTTGCCGTAGGTGTACATTACCGGTACGATAATGCCGAACCCGAGCGAATTGATGATGCAAACCAGTACTAATACCCAAAGGTTTTTATCCGTCTTCATTTAAAAGTTTGCCATATTTTTAAACGGACAGATTTGACAACTTTTTGAAAGTTGTCAAATCTAAATTCTTCTGTCTAACAAAAAAGGTTCTGACGTTGCAGAACCTTTTTTGTTACGAATATTCATTGTATACAATAATATTACTTCTTTTCGAATTTGGAAGCGTCGGGTAGTATCTCGCCAACGGCCCCAAGCTTACTATTTTTTTTGCTGTAGGTAAAATAAATTATTAGGCCGATGATCATCCACGCAAAGGCAGCGATCTGCGTACTGGTGTCCAAACTAACGATCATGGCGCCGCAAATAATAATACCCAATATAGGCACAAGCGGCACAAGCGGTGTTTTAAAAGGCCGCACCAGGTTAGGGTCCTTTTTACGAAGCACCATCACGCCAATACATACCACCACGAAGGCAAACAAGGTGCCGATTGAGGTCAGGTCGCCGGCAACACTCTCCGGCAAAAAGGCCGCGAACAGTCCGACAAAAACAAACAAGATCATATTGCTCTTGTAAGGCGTCCTGAATTTGGGGTGAAGTGCAGAAAATACTTTTGGCAATAATCCATCAGTCGACATGGTGTAGAATACCCTTGATTGCCCCAGCAACATCACCAATATCACCGATGAAAAGCCGAGAAGTATGGCTACCGTTACCAGGGTGGCCAGCCAGCCCATGTGCATGTAGGTACTTATGGCATAGGCTACGGATGCTTCTTTGCCTTGGGTCATAAAATCGCGGAACGGAGCAACTCCGGTTAATACATACGAAAACAGGATATATAAAATGGTACAAACCGCGAGCGATCCCAATATCCCGATAGGCATGTCTTTCTTGGGATTTTTTGCTTCCTGCGCAGCGGTCGAAACCGCATCGAAACCGATGAACGCAAAAAACACCACTCCCGCGCCTGCAAGAATGCCTCCCCAGCCATGCCTGAAAAAGTCGGTATATGTATATACTTTGCCATTGGCCAGCACAGCAGGGGCCGCGTGTGGCGGGATAATGTAAGGAGTATGGTTTTTTGCCTGCATAAAACCCCATCCAACAGCAATAAATACCAGCACAATCGAAACTTTTAAGATAACGATTATGGTATTAACAGTAGCAGATTCCTGCGTACCTTTTATAAGTAAAAGTGAAAGCAACGCTAAGATAACCAGTGCAGGTATATTGATGATACCATGATGGCCGGTTATATTTTCCATCGGCGAGTGGCACCATTCGTAAGGTATTCGTCCGCCAAAAAGTTTATTTAAATATTCACTCCAGCTGATTGAAACGGTTGCAGCGCCCAGCGCGTATTCCAATATTAGCGCCCAGCCAATTATCCAGGCAACGATTTCGCCCATGGTAGCATAGGCATAGGTGTAAGCGCTTCCCGCGATCGGGATGATCGATGCAAATTCAGCATAGCAAAGACCGGCAAATGCACAACCCACGGCAGCCACAATAAATGAAAGGGTTACCGCCGGACCGGCATGTTCGCCAGCAGCTGCAGCGGTGCGTACAAAAAGGCCAGCGCCAATGATCGCCCCTATCCCGAGGGCGATCAGGTTGCCGGCTCCAAGCGTTCGTTTAAGGCTTGTGCCCTCGTCAGCGGTGGCCTGCAACTGGGCCAAAGATTTTTTTACAAATAAGCTCATTTAAAAAGGTCAGTTTTACTAAATAAAAATCAAGTTTTCCAAACCTAATTAAATTAATTGAAAAGTTAAAGTGGTTGAATAGTTTAGTTACAAAGCTGGTTTCAAAGTCAAATATTTTGGGTGACATCAATTTCTTAAAACTGAATTTCCAGTTGAGTTTCCTTTTTTTCAGTTGCCGTAAACTTAAAATGTTTAACAACCCGACAAGGCGAATTGGAAACAACTCTTTTTTCAAAAGCACCATTTCACTGACCTCAAATGACGATTTAAACTCTTTTTTCTCATTGCTCAAGAGACATTTCTCTCGCAAGTGTTGTATGAGGGTGTCGTGTAGGAAACTTAGGATCAAACCCTTTAAAATTGCAAAAACTTTAATTAAAAAGGCATACACTTCGCAATAACACGTATATTTGAAAATAAAACACACGTGCAATGACCACAAAACTTACCCTGACAATGGAAGACCGGGTTATTATATCGGCCAAGAGATATGCTGCTGAAAATGGCAAAAGCTTATCTGATATTGTAGAAAACTACTTAAAAATCATTTCGTCTGACGAGGAAACCAGCGTTACTTTGTCACCGAAGGTGGCCAAAATGATGGGGGTAATTAAATTACCGGAAGATTTTGACTATAAAAAGGATATTGGGAAGATTTTGAGAAAAAAATACAGGTAAACATGAAGCATATTTTTATGGATACCAACGTCGTGATCGACTTCCTGGCTGATCGACGCCCATTTTCGCTTGATGCGGCAAAAATATTCAACCTGGCGGCCAGTGATTATGTCAGAATTTATATCTCTGCCGTTTCCTATAACAACATTTATTATGTGCTAAGACAATTTTTAAGTAACCAGGCGACGATAAGATTACTCGAAGACCTGGGAGATTTAACACAGATCGTCGATGTCACAGGAAACATAATTCGAAAGTCTTTAAAAACTGATTTTAAAGACTACGAAGATGCCATTCAATATTATTGCGCTCTGGCTGTTCCTGAAATTGATTTTATCGTCACAAGGGATACTAAGGACTTTAAAAAGAGTTCAATACCCGTATTCAACCCAGTAGAGGCACTTACATTAATGGACGAAATGCCATAAAACAGTCGGCCGTCATTCAACAAAAAAGGCGCCTTCCGGCGCCCTTTTCTTATAATCTTAGTCGTTTATGCCCTTTTATCGATCGTGATCGTATGCGTGATCATCGATCGTTCCTGTAACTGCTTTTGGATACGCGGTGAAGTGTCCGCCTCCTTGTGCAAGTGAGGCGCGATAACCAGCGAAACGATGGACATCAATTTGATAAGGATATTCATCGACGGACCGGAAGTGTCTTTAAACGGATCGCCAACGGTATCACCGGTGACCGATGCTTTGTGCGGCTCGGATTTCTTGTAATAAGTTTCGCCGTTGATCTCAACGCCTTTTTCGAATGATTTCTTGGCATTGTCCCATGCACCACCGGCATTGCTCTGGAAGATACCCATCAACACGCCCGAAACGGTTACACCAGCCAATAAGCCGCCTAAAACTTCGGGGCCGAAAATGAAGCCTACAATAACCGGGGTAATTAATGCAATAAGACCCGGGGCAACCATTTCGCGGATAGATGCTTTGGTGGATATGGCTACGCACTTTTCGTATTCAGGTTTACCTGTATATTCCATTATTCCCGGGATCTCACGAAACTGGCGGCGAACTTCTTCAACCATCGCCATCGCTGCCCGGCCTACTGCCGAGATAGCCAGTGATGAGAATATAAACGGGATCATACCGCCTACAAACAGACCGGCAAGTACGTCCGCTTTATAAATATCAATATGCTCGATACCCGCCACACCCACAAATGCCGCGAATAAAGCCAGGGAAGTTAATGCTGCTGATGCGATAGCAAACCCTTTACCGGTTGCGGCGGTAGTATTACCCACAGCGTCCAGGTTATCGGTGCGGTGACGTACTTCTTCAGGTAAACGGCTCATTTCGGCAATACCACCGGCGTTATCGGCAATAGGGCCAAAGGCATCTATGGATAGTTGCATGGCTGTTGTCGCCATCATGCCTGCAGCTGCGATCGCAACGCCATATAAGCCTGCGAAATGGTACGAACCATAGATACCGGCTGCTAAAACCAGGATAGGCAATACTGTCGATTCCATACCTACGGACAAACCGCCAATAATATTGGTAGCATGTCCTGTTGACGACTGCCTGATAATGCTCAGCACCGGGCGTTTGCCCATTGCAGTATAATATTCGGTGATCATGGACATTAAAGTGCCTACTACAAGCCCAACCGCAATCGCTCCGAAAACCCCCATTTTGGTGAATTCGATAGACCCTTCTTTTAAGCCACTACCGGTAACTTCATCGCGCATCATGTGCATGTTTCCGTTTGGCAGCATCCATTGCACCACGAAATAAGTGGCAATAGCGGTTAAAATGATAGATGCCCAGTTACCGATATTTAATGCGTTTTGAACGCTGTCGGTTTCATTTTTGATACGAACAAATGAAGCGCCCACGATGGAGAAAATTAAACCTAAACCGGCGATCACCATCGGAAGTAATATGGGGGCGATACCGCCAAAATTGTCATTCGAAACGATTTCGCGGCCTAACACCATCGTGGCCAGCATCGTGGCCACATATGATCCAAAAAGGTCGGCGCCCATACCGGCTACGTCGCCAACGTTATCGCCAACGTTATCGGCAATGGTTGCGGGGTTACGTACGTCATCCTCGGGAATACCGGCTTCAACTTTACCTACCAGGTCGGCGCCTACGTCGGCAGCTTTGGTATAAATACCACCACCTACACGGGCAAACAGCGCGATAGATTCAGCACCTAAAGAGAAACCCGCCAAGACGTCCAGTGCTTTTGCCATAAACGGACCGTTTACATCGTGTCCCTGGCTGCGCACATAAACTGTATAAAAAACGATGAACAACGAACCCAGGCCTATAATAGCCAGGCCGGCAACACCTAAACCCATAACCGTACCGCCGGTAAACGAAACTTTAAGCGCCTGTGCCAGGCTGGTACGTGCGGCTTGTGTGGTGCGCACGTTTGCTTTGGTTGCGATACGCATGCCCAGGTAACCTGCAAAGGCCGACAGGAATGCACCGCAAATAAATGATACGGCAATAATAGGGCTCGAGGTGTGCACAGTTGTACCTGACCATGCCAGCAATATCCCCGCAATCACCACAAAAAAGCCCAGTATCTTCCATTCTGCGCGTAAAAAGGCCATGGCGCCATCGGCAATGTAGCCTGACAACTTTACCATATCGCCGTCGCCGGCGTCCTGTTTACTTACCCAGGCAGCTTTAATGGCCATAAAAAGGATACCTATCAACCCCATAACCGGGATCAAGTAAATTAAGTAGGTGTTCAAAAAATCCATATATATTGTTTACTGTTAAATACTTTGGCCGCTTTTTAAAAAGCTTGCAAATATAAGCGGTCGGCGCTAATAAAATAAATTTATTTCCTGACAATAATATGTCAATTACAAAACAGCCGGCGCGACTAAAGTACAAACATTGCCGGACAAGGTTTTGCAGGGTTGTATTATAAACCTATTTTTTGTTTACTTTGAGGAGGAAAAAGTGCAGACCGGCACATTTTATTATCAAACGGTTTATTCCTATCTTACCCAAAACTATTGTACCAAAATATGAACGAAACTAAAGCTCCCTCAAAACTAAAGCACGAACTAGGTTTGCTCGACGGCACCATGCTGGTAGCAGGCTCAATGATCGGCTCAGGTATTTTTATCGTAAGCGCGGATATTACACGCAATGTCGGCTCGGCCGGCTGGCTGATATTTGTTTGGGTGATCACCGGGTTTATGACTATAACCGCTGCCGTAAGCTATGGCGAGCTGAGCGGCATGTACCCAAAAGCCGGCGGCCAATATGTCTATCTAAAAGAGGCTTATAATAAACTGACCGGCTTTTTATACGGTTGGAGCTTTTTCGCCGTGATACAAACGGGGACGATAGCGGCAGTGGGCGTGGCGTTTTCGAAGTTTTTGGCCTATTTGATCCCATCGGTAAGCGAGGATCATATTCTTTTTAAAACCGACGTCATTCACTGGCATTTTACTATCAGTGCGGCGCAACTGGTAGCAATCGTCATTATCGTCTTTTTAACATTCGTCAATACCCGTGGGATAAAGACAGGGAAGATCGTACAAAACAGCTTTACGTTTACCAAGCTGTTGAGCTTATTTGGGTTGATCGTTTTTGGCTTGCTGGCCATAAAGGGTGATATATGGCACGCTAACTGGAACAACGCATGGGATATGCACAAGCTGAATACTGACGGCAGTTTTGGAGGTAGTTATGTAATGGCCGCCGCGCTGGGCGCTATTGCCGCATCTATGGTGGGTTCTATTTTCAGCAGCGATGCCTGGAACAATGTAACGTTTATTGCGGGAGAAATGAATAATCCCAAACGCAATATCGGGCTAAGTTTATTCTTCGGAACACTAATCGTAACCATTATTTACGTGTCTGCTAACCTGATGTACACTGGCACACTGTCTATGCATGACATTGCCACCGCACCAAAGGACAGGGTCGCGGTTTCGGCTGCACAGGTAATATTCGGAAACGCAGGCACCTATGTGATTGCTGTGATGATCATGATCTCGACCTTCGGATGTAACAACGGCCTTGTAATGGCCGGAGCCAGGGTTTATTACACCATGGCCAAGGATGGCCTATTTTTTAAACGCGTGGGTACGCTGAATAAGTTTGCGGTGCCGGGTTTTGGTTTGTGGATACAGGCGCTTGTTGCAGCCATACTTTGTTTGAGCGGAAAATACGGCGACTTGCTGGACATGATCTCCTTTGTTGCCGTGCTGTTTTATGTATTGACCATTCTTGGCATCTTCATTCTACGCAAGCGCAGCCCCGAAGCCGAACGACCTTATAAAGCCTTTGGTTACCCGTTTTTACCGGCCATTTATATATTAATGGGTATTGCCTTTTGCATTTTACTAATTATCTATAAGCCTCAGTTCACCTGGCCAGGTTTGATAATTGTATTGATCGGCATACCGATCTATTTTATATCCCAACGCAATTCAACCAATGAAGATCAAACAGGCGTGGTTAGTTAGTCTGCTTTTTATTACCGGAAATACCTTTGCGCAGCCTTTACAGGAACATTTACAGGCTGCATTTAACCGCCTGCAGGCCGACAGCCAATGCCGGTATGCATCGGTATCGTTAACCGTTCTGGATGCAAAAACCGGCGAAACGGTGTTTGCCGCTAATCCCAATATGGGCCTGGCGACAGCATCTACCTTAAAAACGGTTACCACCATTACTGCTTTTAACTTGCTGGGCAAGGATTTTCAATACCAAACACAATTTGGTTACTCCGGCGCGATTGGCGCGGATGGCACACTCAACGGCGATGTGATCATTAAAGGCGCCGGCGACCCTACCCTGGGCAGCTGGCGGTACGACAGCTCGCACGAGGATCATATTTTAAGTTTGATGGTAGATGCGCTGCGAAAAGCCGGGATCAAAAAAATTAATGGCCGGATTATTGGCGACGACAGTATTTTCGGTTCGCAATCCATTCCGCCGGGATGGATATGGATGGATATAGGGAATTATTACGGCGCAGGCACTTCAGGGCTTTGCTGGCGCGAGAACCAGTTTGATATTAAGCTCCATACCGGTCGCGTAGACAGCCCCATCATCATTGCGCGCACTGTGCCGCCCGTCCCTTATTTAGATTTTAAAAGTGAGCTGGTCAATTCCCCATCGGGATCAGGTGACGAAGCCTATGCCTTTTTGCCGGTGAACAGCAAACTAATGTATTTACGGGGAACGTATGCAGAAGATGAATCTAAGAGAGCGATTTCCGTGGCGCTGCCCGACCCTGCGTTTGATGCAGCCTTCCGGTTAACCGATACGCTGAAACGGCTTGGAATATTAGTTAGCTACGACCCGGAGTCGACAAGTACGCTGACTGCTAAAGGGCAGAAGACACCGATGATCAGCACAAATCTAACCGCCATCCTGTCGCCCAAACTAAGCCAGATCATCTACTGGCTCAACCAAAAAAGCATTAACCTGTACGCTGAACAATTGTTAAAAACCATCGCCTGGAAGGCCGGCAAAGTGCCCTCAACAGATAATGGTGTTGAGGTGGAACAAAACTTCTGGAAAGCCCGCGGTATCGACCCGCATTCATTAAATATCGTCGACGGCAGCGGCCTCTCCCCCGGCGACAGGGTTACCACGTTAACGATGGCCACCATCCTGCGATCGGCCAAGGGCACGGATTGGTTCCCTGATTTTTATGCAAGCCTGCCCACCTATAATAACATGAAAATGAAAAGCGGCAGTATATTAAATGTGCTTACCTATGCCGGTTACCAAACGCATAATGGCCGCGAGCTATGCTTCAGCATTATGGTAAATAATTTTAACGGCTCGGGCCGGGCGGTGAAGGAGAAAATGTTTAGGGTGCTGGATGAGTTGAAATAAGGAACGATGGATTTAAAAAAAAATAGCTGGTCTCAGCAAGATATTCTTGATTTAGTTAATAACAGCACTGAAGAATCCATTCATTTGGATTTTAAGTCAGCGGGTTCATTAGATAAAACAGAAATTAAAAAATCTGAGATTTCAAAAGATGTTTCAGCTTTTGCGAACTCAGACGGAGGAGTTATTATTTATGGAATATTAGAAGACAAACATTTAGCAAAGGAAATCTCATTTATTAATGGAAATATCTATACTAAAGAATGGTTAGAACAAATAATCAATAGCAATATACAACAGAAACTTCCAGATGTCAAAATTTTTCCCATTAGGTTCGATGGCGATATTTCGCGATCCGTCTATGTGGTTGATATTCCAAGTAGCACAAATGGTCCACACATAAGCAAGGATAAGCGATATTATAGAAGATACAATTTCGAATCAGTTATAATGGAAGAATATGAAATTCGAAATTTTTATTTGCGAAAACAATTAAGTGATGTTGTACTACATGGTGTTTTTGTGTTTGCACTCGAAGATCAAAATTGGGCGAAAAATCAAAAATATAAATTCATGGTTGACGTTAAAGTTAAAAACCTAAGTAAAACATATTCAGATTCTTATAAAGTGTCATTAGCTCTCAACAAAACAAAGGATATAAATATTAATTACGAGGTGGAAAAATTGTATAATTTATCTTATCTAAACAAAAACCAGATTGCACTTTCCACAACCAAACGCATTGCCATTTTTCCAGACGAAATAACAACGATTATTAATTTCACCTTAGAAATTGATTATTGTAATAGGCTGAATATAACTTACCCCATCGTTGTCAATGTCAAGGTTTACAATGAAGGTTGGGTATACAACAATGACATCAAAATTGATGATCTTATTAAAAATATTTGGGATTCATTTGATAAAGACAACAGCAATTCCATTTAAAATTCGAAATCTACTTTCCTAAAAAGATTTACAAAAAGACTGGCCAGACTTCCGAAGTTTTTAAAACTTCGGAAGTCTTTCTATTACTAATTTTTTTAGTATTATTGTAAATGCTTTTCCCAAAAACCATCCAAAAAGTTTTAGTGCCGCCGGTAAAGTGCCAGGGAATTAAAACAAAGCTTATCCCATTTATTGGCCAAAATATTTTTTGGGACGGCAAAGGCACCTGGATTGAACCTTTTTTAGGTTCTGGCGTGGTCGCTTTTAATATGAATCCTGAAAATGCTTTGCTGTGCGATACCAACAAACACATCATTAAACTATACCTTGCCTTGCAAGACGGTAGTTTAAATGCCTTTATTGTGAAAGAGGAATTAGAACGTATGGGCGCTAAACTTGCCGTTTATGGTATTGACTATTATTACGAAATAAGAAAGCGGTTTAACGAAAGCGCAAATACAATCGATTTTATTTTTTTGAACAGATCATGCTTTAATGGCTTGATGCGATTTAATTCCAAAGGCGGTTTTAATGTCCCATTTGGTCATAAGCCCAACCGTTTTTCAAAATCATACGTAACCAAGATAGTCAACCAGGTTCATAAAGTTCAGCAAACGATTAAAAACAAGAATTGGGTTTTTAAGGTGCAAGATTGGGCGGTTACTGTTGGCGAAGCTACGAAAGAAGATTTTATTTATCTCGATCCCCCTTACATCGGCAGGCATACAGATTATTTTAATACATGGTCTGATAATGATGCTCAATTGCTGGCTAATATTTCTTACAACTTGCCTTGCCAGTACGCACTATCTATGTGGCTGGAAAACAAATACCGGAGAAACGATCATGTAACAAACGATTGGCAGTCAAAAGAAATTAAAACCGTTTCTCATTTTTATCATCTTGGTTCTACCGAGTCTTTGAGAAATGCAATGACTGAAGCTTTGGTCTTGGGATAATTTGAAACTGTGTGAAACTTAAGTTTTGCAAATCTTTTTTGCTCCTATCGTAAACGAATGGGCCCGGCTGCCGAAGAAGGAAATATTTAGAGTATTCCAGGTGGTGATCTCCCTTGGCAGGAGCTGCACCAACTTGACAATCCAAAAAAGTGAACACGCTGTGTTTTTTGCCCTACAAATTGAGCTCAGTGAAACAAACAATACATAGTGGTTGGACAATATTGCAGGTAAATGGGGTAGTCGCCGGCGTATAAATAGAAATAGCCAGGCTCTCAACCCTGGCTATAACTCAAACTAGCATTATCATTAAATATTCACTCATCGGTTTATACGCAATAAAAACAGCCAGGGTTACAAAAAAAAAGCTCAGGCGACCGTCGCCTGAGCAATAATTTTTATCGCTTAATTTCAATTTTTAAAACGCCTGAAACATTAAAACATGCTTTTGCGTTTAATCATTGAAATGCTGGTTTTAATGATGAAAAACACCGGAATTGCCTGTATAGCGATACCGATCCATGTGAGTGTATTCATGATATTATCCGATTAAGATTTATCTATACCCAAAGGTAGCAAAAATTATACCTGAAATCAAAATATTATTTTATCTAACTTATTTACTAAAATTACAATCCGCAAACGGCGCATACCTATCGTCGATTTGCCCGTGGCTGTTAAAATACTCATAATGAGCTTAACAGGGGCCGCCCATTCGCCTCTGATCTATTCGACGCTGAATGCTGCCTAAGGTTTAAAGCACTGTAATATTTATTAACATTAATTATTAATTATAAAGCCTACATAAAATTAACCCTGGGTGGATACAATAACCGCATTGCCTCCAACCTATAATAAAAATACCAGGATTAATTTTTTGCTTCCGGTTCCTTTGCCAGCATCGCTTCCTTAATATACATTACCGGTGCACTGCCATAACTTAAAAACTTCTCGTTAAAGTCTTTCAGGCTATATTTATCGCCCATTTTCTTTTTATAGGCCTCGCGCAGGTCCATTATTTCTTTATATCCTGCAAAATAGGCATCCAATTGTACGCTTGTTACGGTTACCCTGTGCCATTTGCCCTCCGCCTCCGCCTGTTGCTGAAACGCCTCGCGGGTAAGCAGGTTTAGCGCATCTTGCTTTGACATGTTTTCATTATGCACCCGGTAATCCAGGATGGCGTTGCATACCGAACGCAAATGCCATTTGTACCATATCAGCCTCATTTCGGGTTCATTGTTGCCGTATCCGTTATCCAGCATCATTTCTTCACTGTATACCGCCCATCCTTCAACCATCGCCGTATTACCAAAAACCGATTTGATCAGGCTTGGTGCGTTATTAGCATAAATTTGCTGTACATAATGACCGGGGATGGCTTCGTGGATGCACAATATCTGCAGCATATAGTTATTGTATTCGCGCAGGTAGCTCTCGGCCTTTTCGGGCGCCCAGCCATTCAGGCTGCCCACGTTAAAATACGAGTTTCCATTTTTATCATAAGGCCCCGGCGCACTCATCGATGCACCCGCGACACCCGCCATATAACCCGGTTCTTTACGTACGATCAAAGGTTTTGCCGGATCAAGCGTGAGCAAATCTTTCGATTTTACAAATGCGGTGAGCTTTGGCAATGTATTTTCAATAGCCGATTGAAATTCAGCCGGCTGTACATGTTTGGTTGAAATGGTGTCGATCACCTGCTTAACAAGTTCAAGCGAGTCCGCAGGCATGGGGCGCGAGCCAAAATACTTTGGCCACAATTTTTTGCCGGTCTGCACCATTTCATGCTGGATGTTTTTCTTACGCTCAACAGCAGCATTGTAAAGTTGCTGAGGGCTCGATTCGGATTGAATTTCGTATTTGAATTTATCCGCATATAGGTCCTTGCCCAGCCTGAAGCTTCGCGGATGATCGTTTTTTAGCGCTTTCAGCCATTCGGCAAAACCTTTTATCACATCGGCCGAGGCGTGCGCCCGGTCCATCATTTGTTTTTGTTCCGGCTGCGGAATATTGGCCTTCTTCAACGAATCTTCATAATCTTTTTCAAATACATTCAACCCATCGGCCAATTGTCCTTCTGCAAGTTCCGTTAATTCATTAACGGGGTTTTTTACCTGTTTCTCTGCTTCCTTATAGTAGGCGGGTATGTTGGCCATTTTTTGGTAAAAGTGTCGCAACCGGTTGGCCAGCGGGGCATAATGTTCATTCAGTATAAAGGCGAACGTCCCGGTAATGTTATAGGTTGAAGGGTCCCACTGATAAGCCTTGAGTTGCTGTATATTCCATTCTATCGATTGCATTTCATTTTGCATCATATGGAAATCGATCTTGTTGGCCGCGTTTAGGGTCGTTATTTCAAACCTGCTCAGCGAATCCAACTGCACCTTGGCAAAAGTTAGCAGTTTGTCGCGGCTTTTATCGTCGGGCACCAGCAGCACGCTATCATACTTGTGGTAACCTGCCTGGGTTGCGCGGTCGGGATCTAATTTCCACAAGCCATTGAGGAAACTATTTTCATAAACGGTAAAGGAGCCATCATCCTTACCCATTTGCGGAGCAATGGTACTGTCTTTTTTACATCCGCCAAATAGGATGAATAACGTGCAGGCCGCGAACAATATCTTTCTGATCACCGGGAATTTGGTTTTTTTTAAGCTATAAACTTAAAACAATTACGCCGAATAAATAAAGAGATTGCCCGCGAAACAAAAATTTTGTGATTGGGCTTCGTTTTTAATTATAGCAATTTGAATTGCCGGAAGGCGATGGGTTTTAAACCTGAAGTGTTCGAAATATAAAAATAATTGCAGTTATCCTCTTTCCGCCGAAGCCGAAGAGAGGGGCGACCAGCGCGGTCCCAACCGAAGGTCGGGAGAGTGAGTCGAGGCGTGGTACAAGGCATTGGCGGTAATGTCCACCGGGTCGACTCACCCCGCCATCGCTGCGCTTGGCACCCCTCTCTTCCGCAAGCGGTAAAGAGGGGGCGGAAAAGTTGTAAAAATGCCTCATAGCAAGTATTGGATACTTCAAAGCGATCGACATAAATATCAAATGACTGATAGATAGGCAATTAGCAGCCACCCTCTTTCCGCCGAAGGCGAAGAGAGGGTCGACCAGCGAAGCGTAGTCGGGGTGAGTCGACCCGGCGGACATTGGCGCTAATACATTGGCGGTAACGTTGCTCGGCGTCGACTCACCCCGCCATCGCGGCGCTTGGCACCCTTCTCTTCCGCAAGCGGGAAAGAGGGACGAGAAATATTCGAATATTCAAGTGGTCACCCGTCGACTACAGGAGGTGCGGATATCAGGAATTAAAAAGTGATTTTTCCAGACTACCGCGCTATATTAATTTTTTATAATTTTATCAACCAAACCTGCTTTGCGGCTGTTCAATATCAATAGTAAAATTTATGGAAAACCAGGATAAATTCATTATCAGCGAATTAACTAAACTGTTGCTGGGCGGATCAGCGCATGTTTCTTTACAGGAAGCTGTAAAAGGGCTGAAACCGGAGTTGCGGGGCGCAAAGCCTCACCACATGCCGTATACCATTTGGCAATTGGTTGAGCATATCAGGATAGCCCAATGGGACATGCTGATGTTTAGTAAAGATGCCGAACATAAATCGCCAAAATGGCCTGAAGATTACTGGCCAAAAGAAACTGCGCCCGCGCATGAAAACAATTGGAACGGCTCGTTACAGCAAATAAACAGCGATCTGGACGAATTTATCGGGTTGATGGAACATGGCGATCTTTATCAGAAACTCCTGCACGGCGATGGCCAGACTATTTTACGCGAGGCATTGCAGATAGCTGATCACAATGCCTACCATATCGGCGAGATCGTAGCGATACGCAGGATGCTTGGAGACTGGAAGTAATTTATTTCGCCCTGTTATTGATAAATTCCACAATGCCCGGCACCAACGCCGCGCTTAACGGAATGTTGTCCTTAGTATAGGTTGCTATATTTTGATCCGGATCGGCGGGGGCGTCTTTAAAAATATGGTTCATGCCTTTTATCAATAAAAAGGAGGCGTCGGATTTGGATTTTTTCAGCTTTTCGCCGTTATCTGTTGATACAGCAAGGTCGGTAGTGCCCTGGATGATCAACACCGGCACTTTCATGCCTTTTACCCCCCTCGTCGGCACAAGACGGCACCACGACATGATAAAGTTTTGTTTAGCGGGGCTCGCAACATAATAAATGGCAGGGTCCACGTTGTCGGTCAGTTTTCCCTTCCGCATGCTATCTAATATAGCTTTAACCTCATCGGCCTGGTACTGGGGCTTTGATTTCATCTGGTCCATAATAATTTTATCGGCCTGTTCGCTGGCGCCCTCTGCGGAAATATAGCCCTTGATCGGCTGGCCGATACTGGCTATCATATTTACCAATGCGCCTTCCCCATGACCAAAAAGTATGATCTTTGAAAAACGGGGATCGCCGTCCAGCATGCCGATCAGGCTAACCACATCGTCGCTATAGTCGTCTATGCGCAATTGCGATTCCTTTATGCTGCTCGTACTTTCACCGACAAGCCGCTTGTCGTACCTTAAAGCTGCTATGCCGTTTTTGGCCAGGTCGTAAGCGAGGGTTTTGTAGGGGCTGCAGGTAATGCCGGTCTTTTCGTTGTTCCCGTCACGGTCGGTGGGGCCGGCGTCGCCGACGATGATCACCACCGGAATTTTGCCTTTTACAGTGGCCGGCATTGCCAATGTTCCTGATATCTGTCCCGCCAGGGTTTTTTGTAAAACCGGTATTTCCGTAACATCCGGATCAGCAATTTCCTTAGCGGCTGTTTCTCCCTGGTAAGGCCTTAAAAACAAGCCGTTCAACTTATTTTGGTCGCTTAACGAAAGGTTCAGTAAAAAAATACTCCCTTTAAAAGTGGCCTTATAAACGGCGATCGATCCGGTGTAGCTTACAAATTGGGTGCTGATCAATTCGCCATATTCCTGCCTTAATTGGTTTGTTGTAGGTTGAAAAGTTGCCAGCGGCAGCACATTCTTCATTTCCTGGCTAAACATGTTAAAAATGCTGTCTATATGGTTGTTATTATAATACTGCGTAAACTTGGCAACAGCGACACCATACCTGGCCGGCTCGGCCTGGGCGTAAGTTTTACCTATAAAAAATACAATAAACAAAAACAGGGTTATCCTTTTCATTGGGGTATAATCAGTGGCTTCGAAATTAACAAAAAATCGGGCAGTTTTGATAATAGCGGGTAAAAAGGCTTTTTGGACCAGTGTCATGCATTAGTTACCCGTATTTTATATATTTAGGGCAATTAAACTATTCACCGGTTTCCGAATGAAGCGTTCGCCAAAAAAGCCTGAAGTCGTTAAGTCCGGAAGTCCGGAGCGTGGACAGAAGGCAGAAAGACCTAAGCCAAAAGCGAGGAAACCAGAGGACCGGGAGGCGGTAAAAACGGAAGGACCGGCAAAACGTAAAAATGCACAGCCGCTTGCACCTGTCGAAAATAAATCCGATCCCGATAGCTATCGGGCCGAACATCCAAATTCCGATATCAAAATGGAAGTACACCACCACCCTGACGTTGAAAGGAAAGGTCTGAAAGAATACTTACTGGAGGGCCTGATGATATTTGTGGCCGTTATGATGGGCTTTTTTGCTGAAAGTTTAAGGGAACATATCGCCGACGGAGATCACGAAAAGCAAAGCATAGAAAGCCTGGTAAAGGCAATAGTAATTGATACCGTTCAATTGCATGATGTAATTGGGCAGGCTACCGGGTCAATAAAGGCTATTAATAATTTGATGGGGTTGAAAAACCTTGATTTGACCCGGGCCGCAAATAAGCAGAAGTTTTATCTCTTTTCATTAGCCGGTTTTTCAAATGATACTTATTTCAGGAGCAACGATGGAGCATTGCAGCAGCTAAACTCATCAGGAACCCTGCGGTTGATCAGCAACCGGGCCACCGTTGACAGTATTTTTAAATATGAGTTGCTTAATAAAAACATCACTGCCCAGGAAGCCGACGATTATTTTGTGTTTAAAGAAATGCTAACCACAATGACCAGGGTGGAGGACCTTACCATCTTCCTGGATACCAATACTGTCCACAAACGTCTGGCCGGGAATGGGGGTGTTCAATATAGTTTTATCGGAGACAAATTGCCGGCAATAAGTAACGATAAAGTTTTGATGCAAGCCTATTTCAATTATGCGTCATTGTACCTTGCCACTAAATCTTCGTACAACTATATGCTCCAAAAACACCTGGATTACAGCCGCCGCCTGATCGGTTATTTAAAAACCGCATACAGGATTGAATAATGGCCGAAGAAAAAGAAAAGCCCCGAAGACATTCCTGAGCCCGAAATAAGAAAGTCAGGAAATCACCCGGGCGTTGCTAAATATTTTTTATTTTGCCGGGCGTTGAAGCTCTCAAAATCAGCGCGATGCCGCAAACGCCGATGGGCACAAAAAGGAAACTCCATAGCATCGCGTTACTTGAATTTTGGATAACGACAGGCAGGTGCAGCAAGGCCACCCATAAAAAAAACATCAAAAAAAGCAATAACGCAGCAAGCCGTTCCTGTATTCTGACAACAATGCTGACAAATGCTGCGAAAAAGGCGCACATGACCAGGTAAGCCCAGAAGTCTTTCCATGGTATCCAGGTTGGTATAAAAGTTAGTACTACTTTTTCGGATACGTAATGTTCTATCGCGAAATCAAACAAGGTGAGTGCGAAGATATATTTTCCGATTATGAATATCCATTGCCCCTTATTTGAGTGTTTTTGGTTGATAAGCGCGCTCCCTGTCAGCATCAGCGACCCGCCAAGAAACATGAAGTTTTCGGATGTCGGCGTCCAGTCGCCATTGGCGTGTAGGTTAGTCAACAGCTGTGGAATGTGCAGAAAGAAAGCACATATGCCGAAAATGCCGGCGCCAATAATAGCGCCGGCCACCGCATATTTAGGTATCAGCATCAAAATACCGGCAAGGATCGTCACACCACCTATCAAATAGGCAAGGAACGAGCCGGCGGGGATCGATATAACCGGGAATAATTCGTCTGTAAAGCGGCCCATGATGATGTGAAGTAAACCCAGGCCTAAAAAAGCGACGGCAAAAAATGATCTTCCAATTTTGAAATAAGCTTTGTTTGTCATGATTTTTTTAATTAAATAGCAATACAAATTATGTCAAACAAATTCAGCGCTGTCAAACAACGGATTTTAGTTTGAAATACAAGTGTTAAATATTTTCCGGGGCGCCGAAAATAAAACGATCAAACAGGCGCTTGTAAACGCGTAATACACAAAGGGGGCTTCCATGATTACGCCAAACGGCCTGTGTTGTAAAAGTAGAAATATTTTTTTAACAAAAAAATAATGAACGGGTGATCGGGTGCAATTCAAGTTGTCGCGGTTTATCGTTTTTGCGAGCATAAGTTTTTTGGGCAGCCCCTATTTAAAAACATAGTCAGTATCGAATGTAACGTGGTCAAGCCTGTCATTTGTAAAAAAATACCTATTCCAAATTCCCGTTATCGCAGATTCAACTTTAACCATTTTTATGCCGTTGATTGAACTTTGAGTTATTCCTTTAAAAAAAATTTGCAAGAAATTTAATTCATCCATGCCTACTGCGATGGGTTGAACAAATCGGACGTCTTTATTGGCAATCCGAGCATTAAACAACTCTATCAAACCTGTCTCCGGGTTTCTAAGTACCGATAGAGAACTGTTAAGGTGAGTAAAAATGTACAATTTCGTTTCGTCGGGCCTGGTATAAGTTTTGATCACTGGCCTGCCCCAAATTTGATTGTGGAGGGCAAAGGCCTGTACATTGGAATATTTTCCAAAAGGATAATAAAAGAAGTCATCCGGCGAGACGAATTTCAGCGTATCCTTATCTATATTTATTTCATCCAGGTCCCATTTTTTATACGCATGAGCCCTGAGATTTTTTACCAGGGCCGTATCTGTATTATTTGACAGGTTTACGTTTAATGGTTTAATACCCCCATTTGTTTCAGCACCAAATAACCAATTGTTAAAAATACTTGCCAAAAACAAAGTAACGACTACCATACAAAAATGCTTATTCATTGATAACCCCCTCTTTTTAATTACTGTTAAACGGTTTCCGCCTTTGTTTGATGCTGTCCTCGATTCCCGCTGGCAGGTAATAAACTACGCAGTTGACCATGCTTTAAAATTACATGGTTATTTCGAATATCCCAAAGTGACCAACCGGTTAAAGGGAACATGTGTAAACTTGAAACAGGATTGATCAGTAAAAAGTGTAAATCTGTTTCGGGACGTGACAATGGCGGAGACATAACTGTACGCCAATTTTTGCTGCAACAATATGATTATCAGTGACAAAAATTGGAGTTGCATTGTGCTGTGCCAGTGCTCAAATTGCTAATTTGCTAATAATCAATAAAAAACGATCGCGCTGTTCAAAAAAAACGCCAAAATTGTCCGGATTTTGAGAAATTAAATTTTTAACCAGCTTAAAATCAGTGCATTTCGTTGCTGTTTGAGGGCTGATCGTGCGTAAAAATTGAACACTTGAACGCCGGTTTAAAGGCTGTTAATTATGGTAAAGCCTCTATTAATTTTAAGCCCGAATGCCTGGCCGGGTACCAAATAAAAAAAACTTTTTTTACGGATTAATCTTTCTCTGTGTATGTCGTTGCTTAGCCAAACTGCCTGGTTGTTTTTACTGGCCCTACCCATTGCCTGTATTGCCTGGACGGTTACCCACGAAGAAGTTTTCAGGGAGCCGAGGGATTACTGTGCAAAATGCGCGCAAAAAGCCAGAACCATCGCCGGGCGAAAGTTTTTCTACCTGTTTACCTGCGAGTATTGTTTCAGTCATTATGTAACAGTCCTCATGCTGTTTATTACCCGGTTCCACCTGCTTTTTAACGATTGGCGGGGATATTTGATAGCTGGTTTCGCGTTGGTTTTTGTAGCCAATGTGTACATGAGCCTGTTTGCGTTGATCAGGATAGATTTAAAAAAAGCAAGGATTGAGACGGAAATAGAGGAGAAGAGTAAATAATGGAGCCGGGAACCGAGAGCCAAGAATCAAGTGCCAGGAATCAAGAGCCAGGAGCCAAGAATCAAGAATCAAGAAAAGCACTTGAGAGATAGACTTTCCCGAAAGGAAGTAAAATTGGATAGTCCGTCGCTATTAGTTAGCTACCAGCCGGCAATTGATTTCTTATCTTGATTCCTGGCTCTTGTATCTTGGCTCTTTATTTACGCCACCAACTGCTCAAACAATTTTTCCAAAGTCTCGCCTGCATCATCACAAAAACCCGGATGGACTTTCGAGGTTTGCAGAACGGTGCTTCGTGCAGCGGTAAGCCACCGGAAACGCGAGGCCATATCCAGTTTGCCGATAGGGCCGGCATCTTTGTCGCCGATACAGATGCGCTCAAAAGCGCAAACATGGTCTTTTAGTTCGGCAAGGTCAATCTCTTTGGAAAAAGCGGTCAAGCGATCCTGGTCGAGCAGGTACCTGGCTTGCAGAAACTTTAATTTGGCGCAATAAAGCATCACCCCGATGTTAAGGAATTCCTCGCGCTCCACCCTGGGCACCACGCGGATGACGGCATACTCAAATAAGTGTTTCTGCTGCATTTTGAGCTTCCTTTAAAAATATATCCGAATGCGCTATGCGGGTTAATAAAAATTCAATATAAGCATCACGATATTGTCCGGCCGAATCAAACGGACCATCGCTAAGCCATTCTTCCGGTATTAAATTGACGATCGACCGGATGCAATCTTCATTTAAAAGCGCGCGCAATTCCATGTTCGCCAGTTCCAGCATAGCGGCGCGCGGCAGCAGTACATGGTCTTTTACCTGCACAAACGGGCGAATGGCCTGCGCCCGCCAGTTATCCCACGAGTGATGAAAGTATAACGATGCGCCATGATCGATCAGCCAGAGTTCCTTATGCCAGGTGAGCATGTTGGTATTGCGCGGGGTACGGTCCACATTCATTAGCAGGCAATCAAGCCAAACGATCTTCGAGGCCAATAAAGGGTCGACTGTGGTAATGGTCGGGTCAAACGTAATAGCGCCCGAGAGATAGTGCAGTGCCAGGTTAAGGCCAACGCTTGCTTTTAACAAATCCTGTATTTCTTCATCGGGCTCGGTGCGGCCAAAGGCTTCGTCCAGGTTAGCGAATACGAGTTCGGGCACTTTCATGCCTATGCCCCGGGCAATTTCACCGCCGATCAATTCAGCGATCAATGCCCTTGTGCCCTGTCCCGCGCCGCGAAATTTTAACACATATAAAAAATCGTCGTCAGCCCCGGCAATAGCAGGCAGCGAGCCACCCTCGCGTAACGGCGTAACGTAACGGGTTACGTTAACGGTACGGAGCTGCATCGGCGTAAAATTCATAACACAGGTAATATTGTATTAAACCGCGGTAAATTTAACTATTAACACGGTTAGTTGTCAGTTTATTGATCAATGTATTCCTAATCAAAAAACTGATACTATTTTAACGTTTATACCCGTATTTCCTGTCTTATTAAAAATAAAACCACTATTTACGTTCGTATTGACAATAAGGTAGTTGATATGTATCATCATGTAGTTCGTATAATTTAAAAAGAGTTTGTAATGTTAAAATTTAACAGGTAAATTATTGTTGTTATATTGCAGGTGTTTAATTAATAAGTAAGTTTATCGCAAAATTCTACCCTAACTGTTAATGAGGCTTTTAATAGGATGCTTGTTTTCAGCCTTCCTGGCATGCTTGTTTTCCACATCGCATGCCCAGGTGGCCGAGGCAGTTTTAGAAGGAAGGATTGTGACCGAAAATGGCTCGCCTGCCGACGCGTCTACCGTTGTTTTGCTAAAATCCAGGGATTCATCTATCGTTACGTCAGCTATCGCCGATAACAAAGGCGTGTTTCATTTCGCTGATCTGCAGGCCGACAGCTACCTTTTGTTGATCAGTAAAGCCGGATACAAGAAAAAGTATGCCGGGCCCTGTAATGTTAAGCCCGGCCCGGCGTTTCGTATGCCGGACATACAGCTGATGCAGCAGGTGCAAAATTTAAACGAAGTATCGGTTGTAAGCAAACGCCCGGATATTGAAGCGCAGGCCGGAAAACTGATTATCAACGTTCAGAACAGTTTACTTGCACAGGGAAATTCGGTTTTTGATATTTTGCGGCAATCGCCGGGGGTCAAGGTTGATAACAGCGATATAAGTATTATCGGGCATCAGAATGCATTGATAACAATCGATGGCAACCCCACTAATCTTACAAACGAAGACCTGGTTTCCGTTTTGCAAGGTATGCAGGCGAATATGGTCGACCATGTTGAGCTGATCACAGCCGGCTCGGCAAAATATGATGCTTCGAGCGGCGGTATTATCAATATTGTATTAAAAAAAGGGAAAAACATGGGGTTCAATGCTTCCGTAACCGGCAGCGGGGGATACGGCAAATATTATAAAGGTAACGCAGGCTTTGTTTTTAATAACCGCACTGAAAAATACAATATTTTCGGGAATTTCGGATACGTAGATAATAAGACCTTTCACGACTTTACTTCGGACAGGGTTATCAGTTTTGATAACGCCATAAGCAACTACAACGTAGATTACAACAGTGTTCAAAAAAGCCGTTTAAACACATTTGGCATCGGTACTGATTTTTATCTTTCCGCAAAACATACTATTGGTTTTTTTGTGAATGGATCGGTTGCGGACAATAACTTTGTCAAGGACAATAATTTAAAAATTTATGATCAGGGGATCCTCGATTCTATCATCACAGCAAATTCAAATGTGAACCGCCATCTTAGCAGGGTAAATTATAATATAAACTACAGCGGCAAACTCGACTCTGCCGGTAAAATGATCACGGCAGACTTGGATTATACGACCAATAACCGCAATTCGGCCGAATACATTACCAATAGCTTTTATAACGGTTCGGGAAACCGGCTCCGGGATTCTTTATTGCAAAACTTATCACCCTCAAGCATACGGATATGGTTGTCGAAGATTGATTTTACCGACCCGGTTTCAAAAACGTCCAAACTGGAAGCAGGGCTTAAATATAGTAATGTAACCAGCAACAACGACCTCATTTTTGGACCGCTGGTTAACGGCGCGTACACCAGCGACCCCGCTTTTTCCAATCATTTTGTTTACACCGAAAATGTTAACGCTGCATATGTCAATTATAAAATCAAACAGGCCAGGTTTAATATAGATGCCGGCCTGCGTGCAGAGCAAACTATCGCAAAAGGTAACTCCCTTACTTTAAATCACATCGTAAACGATAATTATACCGACCTTTTTCCACATTTGCTGTTAACATATGCCCAAAGCGACAAAGATGAATTTAGCCTGAGTTATAGCCGGGCTATCACAAGGCCCAAATATGATCAGCTAAATCCTTTTTTATACTACGTTGATCTTTATGATTATACTTCTGGAAATCCCTATTTGAAGCCGGAGTATTCAAATTTAGTCGAGCTGTCCTACACCTATAATAAAACGGTCGTAACTACATTGTACGCCCATATTGTTGATAATTTTGATGAATTTAATTTTAATGAGCAAAATGACACTTCGAAGGTAAATATTACCACCCAGGTTAATTTTGGCAGGGCTTATAATTATGGCATCAGGTTTTTTGCCCCGGCGGTATTTACAAGTTGGTGGAATGCCGATTTTGACGTAGATGCCGCCTATCAGCGCTATGTAGCATACGCTGCAAATGGTAACCTTAATAAAGGCACGCAGGATATAGCGTTTCGTACCACACAGCACTTTAATCTGGGTGATAATTATACAGTTGAAATTTCGGGTTATTATGAAAGCCCGAGTTTTTACGGAATTGCGCAGCTTAATGCATATTACCAGGCAGACGCCCGGGTTGGCAAGCAACTTTTTAATAAAAGAGGCAGCATTAAGTTAGAATTTACCGATATTTTTAACACCTATCGGGATAGAAGCTATATCAACTATGAAAACCTGAACATCCACGGTACGGATAAAAAGGAAAGCCAGATCGTGAAGCTCACATTCAGTTATCGTTTTGGAAAATCCTCCGTGAAAACTGCTATTCATCAAACCGGCAACGAAGAGGAACAGGGAAGGGCTAATTCTACAAATTAGCGCACAAGATTGGGGGGCATACAGTACGACGTTTTCAGTTTACCCCGCGTGCCCGCTAAGCATGCTAAAAAAGATAATCCCCAAAACCAGCAAGCTGATGCCGATGTACATATAATCTTTCTCAAGCACGAAGCCAATGGTCGAAAACACGATCCGCAAAATTGGTGTGGCAATCAATAGCACGATCCCCAATTGTATCATTGCCTGCCCCTTTAACGCCCCTATACCGTGAAAAATGCCGCTGGCGGTCCGAATAAAATTGGGAATGCCGTTCCACTTATGATAGTCAGGGATACTTTGCCCATGCCTGTATATGAAAAATGCTCCGCCAATAAAAACAACGGTGATGGAAACCATGGTTCCTGTCCTGAGCACGTGGCCCAGTAACTGCTGCATGTCCCTGTCTTTGAATATTTTCATTTTTTTATTAGTTAACGTGAGTTCATGGTTCATTGTTCATTGCAGGAATTAGAGTCCAAAACCAAATCTGCCATGAACTATGAACTATGAACCATCAACTATTTCAAATTTTCCCCGTCATCCCGTGATAAATCATTTGCAATGCGAGCACTGAAATAACGACGGCGAATATCAGCCTTAACCACTTGGACGATGAGCTGTTCACCAATATTTTCGAGCCCGTGAACGCGCCGGCCAGTACGCCGATTACTACCGGCATAGATACACCGGGGCTGATGTAACCGCGCTGGAGGTACACCACGGCGCTTGCCGAAGCCGTAACGCCAATCATAAAGTTACTGGTTGTGGTGGAAACCTTGAACGGGATGCGCATGATATTATCCATGGCGATCACCTTTAGGGCCCCCGAGCCGATGCCCAGCAGGCCGGAGATAAGGCCGGCAAATATCATCATCACAAAACCGCCGCCAACACGCGTAACGGTATATTCGATCGGGCCGTTTGGCCCCGGATAACTGCTGTTAAGCTTTAGTTTTTCGGCGAGGACGCTTTTGGTATGCTCAACGCTGATTACTTTTTTTTGCAGGGATACGATGGCGGACGCGATCAGGATCAGACCAAACAACACGGCTATATAGTTGGTAGGGATATACACCGCTACAATTGCCCCGCACATCGCGCCGGCAGTCGTGGCTATTTCCAGGAACATGCCCAGCCGCATATTAGTGATACCTTCTTTTACAAAAGCGGCAGCAGAGCCGGATGAAGTCGCGATAACCGATACCAGCGAAGCGCCTATGGCGTAATGGATATCGACATTCAGCAGCAATGTGACCAGGGGTATAATGATAAACCCACCGCCAAGTCCCGTTAAAGAACCTAATAAACCGGCGCCATAGGAACCGACGAGTAAAATAAGTGTAAATATTAAGATGGTCACAAATAAAGCCGCTAAACGGTTGCCGCAAAGCTAATAATAACTTTTTTTAAGCACATAGTTTAATGTTTGTCTATGGATTTAGGCGAGAATTTTGTACGAACTATTCTATTTGTAACTTTTCTAAAACTTCATTCTTTAAGATATCCAAATCACCTTTTATAACCGACCAAACGATATTATCATCCAGTGTGTCATAACCATGAATAATGATGTTTCTTAGCCCGATGATGTCGGAATGTGAGGTGATCGCCTCGCTCGGATCAATATCTTTAATTTTTTTAACAGCCTCTCCAATTATTCCAGTTGGCGTTCAATAGCGCTTTTAGTTTTTAAATCAACGGAATAATCCTCGAACAAATTAATCGGCCCTAAAAATTCCTCTATTAACGAGATAGCTTTTATAACGTCCACGAGCTTTATTTTTCTGTCCACAAAAACGGATCGTTAAAGAGGATAAACCAATTGTTTATGAGACCCAATGTGCTCTTCCAAAAATGAATTTTGAATGGAACCGGGCGTTAATAAGTCAATTTTTTTATTAAACAGTTTTTCAAACTTGCTATAAAGGCTTAGGAGTAGTTTTCCTTTACTAATCGGGTTTATTTCATCGATTTCCACTAATAAGTCAATATCACTTTCGTCGGTAAAGTTTCCGTTAACCACTGAACCGAAAGCATAAAGCTCTTTCACCTTATGGCTTTTGCAAAGGGAAATAAATTCGCTGGAGCTGAAATCGATCTTTTCACTAATCATATGCTAAAGGTAACAATTTGTTTGGGGCAGCGCAAATGAAAATACGGGATGTTACCGTTACCTTTGGTCATACAAATGAGCTATTCCAGTTTACAAGCCTGTATTGCCGATCTTGAAAAGCACGGCCATTTATTACGCATCAGCGAGGAAGTTGACCCTTATCTGCAAATGGCGGCCATTCACCTGCGGGTATTTGAGCACCAGGGGCCCGCTATCCTGTTTCAAAACGTCAAAGGCAGTAAATTCCCCGCGGTATCCAACCTGTTTGGCACGTTGGAAAGATCGAAGTTTATTTTCAGGGATACGCTGGATCAAGTGAAAACGCTGGTCGACCTCAAATCCGACCCGCTTAAGGCCATAAAACATCCTTTTAAATATGCCAATATCGGATTAACTGCCTTGTCCGCTTTGCCAAAGAAGGTGGGTCGCAGTGCGCCAATCAGCTTTGGTAAATGCCGGATCAGCGATCTTCCGCAAATTGTAAACTGGCCTAAAGACGGCGGCCCGTTTGTAACCATGCCACAGGTTTATACTGAAGACGCAGATAAGCCGGGCGTAATGAACGCCAACCTGGGCATGTACCGCATCCAGTTGGCGGGGAATAATTATGTTTTGGACCAGGAAGCGGGTTTGCACTACCAACTGCACCGGGGCATCGGTGTTCATCAAACCAAAGCCAACGCAAAAGGCTTGCCGCTAAAGGTGAGCATTTTTGTAGGTGGACCACCGGCGCACCCGGTTGCCGCCGTAATGCCCTTGCCGGAAGGATTATCCGAACTGACTTTCGCCGGAGCGCTGGGTAACCGCCGTTTCCGCTATTTTTATGATGACGAAGGTTTTTGCATTTCGGCAGATGCTGACTTTGTGATTACCGGAACAGTAATGCCGCATGATAATAAACCAGAAGGCCCTTTTGGCGATCATCTGGGTTATTACAGTTTAAAACACGATTTCCCGCTGCTAAAAATACATAATGTGTACCATAAAAAGGATGCGGTATGGTCGTTCACGGTGGTAGGCAGGCCGCCGCAGGAGGATACCAGCTTTGGCGCATTGATCCATGAGCTCGCCGGATCGGCTATTTCCGACGAGATTCCCGGCTTGCATGCGGTAAACGCGGTGGATGCGGCCGGCGTGCACCCCTTGTTATTTGCAATCGGCAGCGAGCGGTATACGCCTTACAGCAATGAGCGCAAACCGCAGGAAATACTTACCATAGCAAACCATATTTTAGGCACAGGGCAATTAAGCCTTGCGAAATACCTTTTTATTGCGGCTAAAGAAGACGATCCATCATTGACGGTAAACGACATCGGCGGATTTTTAAGACACGTCCTGCAAAGGGTCGATCTTAGCCGCGACCTGCATTTTTATACGAATACCACCATCGATACCCTGGATTACAGTGGCAGTGGCTTAAACTCGGGCAGTAAAGTGGCGGTAGCCGTGGCAGGAGCAGTGATCAGGGAATTATGGCCTAACATGCCTGCCGGCTTTGAGCTGCCCCGCCCGTTTGAAAAATACCGGATGGTGATGTCCGGAATACTGGCTGTTGAAGTACCCAAACAGGTGCGATACAGCGACTCGACGATCGTTTTTGAGATACTGGAAGAATATTTAAAAGATACTGACCTGGAGGGACTGCCTTTGATGGTTTTGTGCGACGATGCGGCTTTTACCGCTCAAAACCTCAATAATTTCGTTTGGGTAACATTTACCCGCAGCAACCCGGCATATGATATATACGGGATAAACAGTTTCACGGAACATAAGCACTGGGGATGTAAGGGCCCGCTGATCATTGATGCCCGGATAAAGCCCCACCATGCGCCGGTGCTGGAAAAAGACCCGGAAACGGAGAAGCTGGTGGATAAGATGAGCGAAAAGGGAGGGGCTTTATATGGCGTTATATAAGCTTGATACCCGTTTTTGGTTATTGCGAAGGTGTTTTTTTGCAAACAACCGGAATTGAATAGAGACAAATTTTATTGAAGGTCACACTAATCTGACTTATCTCTGAATGACTACCTTCTATCAACAACAAGTTTATCGCCTTCGCGACAGCGTTTATCCGAAGGATTACCTGACGGAAAAGATCATTCGTTCAAAAAGATACATGGATAGCTACTTTGGCGAAAGCATCAGCCTTGATGACGTTTGCAAAGAAGTGTCGCTGTCCAAATTCCATTTTATCCGCCTTTTTAAAAAATATTACGGCGTAACGCCGCATCAATACCTGAAAAACGTGCGGGTTGCCGAGGCGAAAAAACTACTACGAGCAGGCGTACCCGTTAGCCAAACCTGTTATTCGGTTGGTTTCAGCAGCCTTAGCACTTTCAGCGGATTTTTTAAAAAGACAGGCGGCAAGGCGCCTTTTAATTTCCGTCGGAAAAAAGCAATTTTGAAGAAATGATAACGAATTGGGCTACCCATTTTTGCGGAAACAGCAATAAATAAACAATGCAACAGATCACTAATTTCCTGATGTTCGAGGGCGATGCTGAAGCAGCCATGAACTTTTATATTTCATTGTTCGGAAACTCAAAAGTTGAGCACATTATCAAATACGGGCCTGACCAGGGCGGTGTAGAGGGCTCGGTAATGCACGCCAAATTCTCACTCAACGGCCAGCAGTTTATGTGTATCGACAGTGCGGTAAATCACCAGTTTACTTTTACGCCGGCAATGTCGCTATATGTGGATTGCGCTACTGAAGACGAGGCAGACAAATTATTCAGCGCTCTATCCGATGGCGGCCAGGTACAGATGCCGCTGGGCGCTTACCCATTTAGTAAAAAATATGCCTGGCTAAGTGATAAATTTGGCGTTTCGTGGCAGTTGAGCTATAACCACCGAGATTTGAACGAGCGGCAATATGAAAATTAAACTTACCAGTGTAACAGTAACAAATCAGGACAAGGCCCTGGATTTTTACACCCGCATTTTAGGATTTTTAAAAAAACGCGATATCCCGATGGGTGAACATAAATGGCTGACAGTAGTTTCGGATAGCGAGCCGGACGGCGTGGAATTGGTACTGGAGCCATTGGGATTTGCGCCGGCTGTTGAATACCAGGCCGCACTTTTTAAGGCCGGCATTCCGGTGACGGCTTTTAACGTCGACGACATCGAAGCGGAATATCAACGGTTACTGGGCTTGGGCGTTGAGTTTAACATGAAGCCCACAAAAATGGGCCCGACTATACTGGCAGTATTTAACGATACCTGCGGCAATAATATTCAAATTTACCAGGTTTAATTATGAAGTTAAATGCCCGGAACGCGAAGGCTGAAGATATTGAGCAGCTAAATAAAATGATCGCTGCATCGGTGCGCGGCCTCAGTGTGAACTATTACACACCCGCTCAAATAGAAAGCGCGATTAAATATATTTTCGGGGTCGACACGCAACTGGTAATTGACGGAACCTATTACGTGATGGAAATAGACGGCCAATTAGCCGGCTGCGGCGGCTGGAGCAAACGTAATACGCTTTATGGCGGCGATCAGCATAAAGAAATTGAAGACCCCCTGCTCGATCCGGCCACAGACGCGGCGCGGATAAGGGCTTTCTTTGTACATCCCGACTTTGCCCGGCGTGGCGTAGGCCGGTATTTAATTGGAGTTTGCGAAACGGCAGCTAAAACTAATGGTTTTATGCGCATGGAAATGGGGGCCACGCTGCCGGGAGTACCCCTGTATGAGGCCATGGGCTACCGCGCTATGGAACGAATTGATAGTATATTGCCGGACGGTGAAGTATTGGGTATAGTTAGGATGGGCAAAAATCTTTAATAATAAAATCAGACGATTTATAAAACGTAGGTTAAACTTTTTTTTGATCTGTCTATCTTATTGTAAACCAGCGAACTTATCTTGTCGTCGTTATGAAATATTTTTCTGTCTTAGTATTACTGTTTGTTACAGCCGTTGCCGCAGCACGCGGACGTCAGGAGCGTGGTGAAATTATGGTCGATAACATCAGCCGAAGCTTTGTGATTTATATACCCGACGGCGCTAACGCGACACAAAAGCTGCCGGTTTTAATTTCGCTCCACGGCAGGTTTGGCACCGGGGCACAAATGATGACTTTTGCCGATTTCAGGCCAATTGCCGACAGAGAGAAGTTTGTCATCGTTTGCCCCGACGGGATCGGCAAAAGCTGGAATGCCGGCCTCAAAACACCCGCAAACCGGAAAGGCATTAATGATGTAAAATTTATCGATCAACTGATCACTTATATGCTTAACACGTATCACGGCGATGCCCAAAGGGTTTATGTAACGGGCATGAGCAACGGCGGCTTCCTTTCTTCGCGCCTGGCCTGCGAGCTGCCTGACCGGGTAGCGGCGATCGCCGCGGTGGGCGCCTCGATGGATAAATACCAGGATTATCACCCCACCAAAGCCATACCCGTGATGTATATCCAGGGGACAAAAGACCCTTTGGTACCGTTTGACGGCGTTGCGAAAAGAGGCGGCGGAAGAGGTGTTATATATAGCCATGCCGATATCCTGAAACTTTGGACTGATGCTGACGGCTGCAGCCCGGCGCCGGCGGTTACCAATTTACCGGATAGCTCGGACGATGGCACCAGTGTTATTAAAGAGGAATACACTAATTTAAAAACAGGCGTAAAGGTTGTAGGCTACACAATAACCGATGGCGGCCACACCTGGCCGGGCGGTACGCAGTATTTACCAAAATTGATGATCGGACCGGTATCGCACAATATGAATGCGTGCGAGGTAATTTGGGACTTTTTTAAAGGGTATAAGCTGGCGGAATAGAATCCGCACTAATACTCATTTATTTTTTGCGATCTGTGGGATGTATTTCATGCTGGTAAGTTATCAAATTTAACTTATCCACCGTTTTGAATTGCTTATCAGCAGTAATTAGCGGCATATCGAAAGCTAAAGCTGTAGCAGCGATCACAGCATCCGCAAGTTTTAGGCTGTGTTTTTTTCGTACTTCTACATATTTATTTTTAATGAGGCTATTCATCGAAATAATCGAACAATCACCTATAAGTTCGATGATTTGCAATTCTTCTTGTGGCGTTCCGTTTTTGAATACGATCAATTCCAATTCCGTTATAAAAGACAAATAGATATCCTTACCCTGCAATACGTTGTATCGCTGCCATCAAGAAGGTATGAAATTATATTAGTATCAACTAATATCTCTTTCCCACTCATCTCTTAATCTTTTTTGGGTAGCCAGGGCATCATCTTTCATTGGTATTATCCCGTTATATTTTTTTGCATTAAAGCCGCCGGAATTCTTTTTCTTGTACAGCACTTCCTCTAATTCTTTAATCTCTTTTTTTGTGGCCCCGCTTTTCAACACGATTTCCATAAATCCTTTTTTACAAATTTAGTTAAATAAATTATTTATTTTGAAGGCATCATAACACAGCAAGAACCGGGTTTTATACCCTTGTTAGCCAGGCTACATTTGTGCTATAAATAATTAAGATCATGAGCACGCAGGAATCCATTAACTACCATCGCATCGAGGATGCGATCAATTATATCAAAACAAATTTTAAGGAACAGCCCGACCTGGATGTCGTTGCTGAAAAAGTAAACCTTAGTCCGTTCCATTTTCAACGCATGTTTACCGACTGGGCCGGCATCAGCCCTAAAAAATTCATTCAATATTTAAGCCTTGACTATGCTAAAGGCATTTTAAAAAATAACCAGGCAACGCTGTTTGATGCAGCATTTGAGACAGGCTTATCCGGTACCGGGCGCCTGCACGACCTTTTTATCAACATTGAAGGAATGACCCCGGCAGAGTATAAAAACGGTGGCAAGGCGCTTGCGATCAACTATAGCTTTGCCGAAAGTCCGTTTGGATACATCATTGTTGCATCCACAGCAAAGGGAATTTGTTACATAGCCTTTGCCGACGACAGGGAGGATGCCTTTAAACAATTGGTTGCGCAATTTCCAAATGCAACCTATACCCAGGTGGTCGACGGAATGCAGCAGGAAGCCTTGTTTATTTTTAAAAAGGATTGGTCGCAGCTGTCCAATATTAAATTGCATTTAAAAGGCACCAATTTTCAACTTAAAGTTTGGGAGGCCCTGCTTAACGTACCGATGGGCGGTTTAGCCACCTATTCTTCGATAGCCAAAACCATCCATCGGCCAACAGCAAGCCGCGCGGTAGGGAGCGCGGTAGGGGATAACCCGGTTGCATTTTTAATTCCCTGCCACCGTGTTATCAAATCTACCGGCGAATTTGGCCAATACCATTGGGGACCGAACCGTAAAACGGCGATGATCGGTTGGGAAGCGGCACAATTAGGCTTGGTTGGTTAATAAAGTAGCTGATATGGAAATACAAGAAAAAATAGGCCGATTGGATTGGAGCGAGCTCACCGAAAGTCTAAATAGTAAAGGATATACGGTGGCACGTAATATTTTGAGCAATGATAACTGCGACCAAATCATCAGCCGGTACAACGAGGATGCGCTGTATCGAAAAACGGTAGTTATGGAGCGCCATAACTTTGGTTTGGGAGAATACCGATATTTTAATTACCCCTTGCCGGGTATCGTGCAGGCTCTAAGGGAAAGCATCTACCCATGCCTGGCGCCGGTTGCCAATAGCTGGATGAGGGCTTTAAATATCGATATAAGTTATCCCTCAACACTTGATGAGTTAACGGCTTACTGCCGCGCGCTTGGCCAAAACCGGCCTACACCCCTGGTGCTGAAATATGAGCAAGGCGGTTATAACGCCCTGCACCAGGATCTGTATGGCGATATCTATTTCCCGATGCAGGCGGTGATATTTTTAAGCCAGCCGGGCGAGGATCATGAGGGCGGTGAATTTGTTTTGGTAGAACAGCGCCCGAGAGCGCAATCAAAAGCCATCGTCCTCCGGCCGGATAAAGGTGACATGCTGGTCTTCACCACCAATTTCAGGCCGGTTAAAGGGACTAAAGGTTATTACCGGGTAAATATGAAGCATGGCGTTAGCGAAGTAACGTCGGGTAACCGGTTTACGCTGGGTATTATTTTTCATGATGCCGGGTGATAAGTCATACTGAACTGGGCATTCGGCCGTTTGAACGAAGCAGACAACTGAAAATGCTGCTCGACGCAACGCAAATAACATTTGCAGGGAACCGGAAATTGAAAATATACGGAAAATTAAACTGTTCATCAGGAAAAAGGATGAAAGTTGAAAACCGTATTTTTTTTGCATCGGAAGCTGAGGCAGTTGAGTACGGTTTCAGACCTTGCGGGCATTGCCTGAATGATAAATACAAAACCTGGAGAGCGTCGCGAAGCACACAATGATGTCAAAGGATTTTATATTTGCCTTCTATGTTAAAAAAAGCAGCTTTATTCATCGTAGTTATTTTCCCTTTATTAACTGCCAGGGCACAGTCGGCTGATTCAGTATACAACAAATACCTTGATTTTAACCTTGCACGGTTCCAGGACCAGCAGGACAAGGCTTTTGAACTCGGCCAAAACCTGGTGCCACTGGCGGATAAACTGCCCGAAAAGGCCCGCATCAGTTTCTATTTTTCGATCGGAAAAATGTACGAGGACAACAACGAAATTGATAAGGCACAGCCTTTTTACGAAAAAGTGGCCGCTGCGGTGCCCGATTACTATGTGGTTCACCGCGCACTTGGATATTTATACCTCGACAAAGCAAAAGCGATGGAACAGAAACTTAGCGCGGCGACCACCGATAGCTTAAAAACAGCTTATGTTAAAATGGTGCAAAAAGCGTTGCCCCACCTGGAAAAAGCCCAGGCCTGCGACCCCAGCAACGAGACGCTTGCCATTATAAAGTCGCTGTACCAAAAGATAAAGGACGATAAAGGCCTGGCCACCCTGGACGACCGTCTTAAAGCCCTTCATGTAAAATGCCTGGATATTTTGAACGACTATTAACAGTATTTTCTGTTATTTTGCCCGCATGAGAATGAGCAAATCGATAACCAAAATGGTTATCCGCGTATTTTTCGTCCTGCTACTTTTTGCGCTGGTGCCATTTTTTTATGGCGACCAGCATAAGTTCCAAAATATTTATTTTGCCTTCCCGCACAAATGGGAAATAATATTTCCGCTCATTATTATCAGTGTATTTCTTTTCCTGCTCATCACCTGCGCCATTAAAAAATTTAACGAACCTGAGCTTAACTGGTTGCTGGTGGTTAATACTATCGTACTAACCGCTTATGGCGTCGCCGTTTTTATAAAGGTTAGTCATATGGTTTGAGGAGAGGTGAAAGCTGAAAACCTAAAGCGAAAGGTTTGACACCGTTAAAGCCTTTAGAATTCGGCATCTGCAAAGGCATTAGCGGCATCCTTTCAATTTTTATTTTCAGCTTTCAGCTTTTGCCTTTCGCCTTTCACCTTCTCAGGTCTTATCCGCAGTTCGGGGCTTCAGTTTTTTGAGGGCCGATTTCTTTTCTTCGGTGCCGCTGCCCATTACAAAGCCCCAGGGTTTCAAGCTGTCGACACGGTCGAAAATGATTTTAAAAATAGCCAGTACGGGTATAGAAAGAAACATGCCGGAGAGCCCCCAGATCATTTCGCCCAAAACTATGCCCAGAAAAGAAACCAGGGCGTTAAGTTTCACTTTAGAGCCGACGATGGTGGGCAGAAAGAAATTTGAGTCGATAAGATGAATGCTGACAACGCTTACCGCAACCCAAAAAACATGTTGGATGCCGCCTGTAGCAAATGTTATGAGGCAGCTTAACAGCAGTGCCGAAAAAATGCCAACATAGGGGATGATGTTAAACAAGGCTACTATTATTCCTAAAAGCACCGCGTATTTGATGCCGATGATCCAAAAGGCAATACAGGCAATACACGCAACAACGAACATCTCCAGCAAAAGCCCAAGGATATATTGCCGCATGATGCTTTGTATGTTTTCTACAATATCATGTACAATGTGGGCATAATCATCACTAAAAACCCATTCAAGAAAGCGCATCAGAATAGTGCGGTAAAAAAGGATAAGGAAAGTGAATATGAGAATAAACACATAAAAAAGCATGAGCGAAGAAATAGCGCCTACGGTTTCCCCGGCCACTTCACCGCCCGAAGCCATTAGTTTTTGCGTGGTGCTATGCACATAGCTCATTTGCTTGCTGGCATTGATATGGAACGCATGTTGGATCCATTGGGAAAGATCGTCCACCGACTGACTTACCTGGCTTTTCAACATCGGCCAGTCGCTGGCAAGACCGGAAATTTGGGAGCCGACCAGATATCCAATGGCGCCAATAAAAGCAATAAGCATGATAATAGCAAGTAACACTGCAATGCCACGCGGTAGCCGTACGCGCTTTTCAAAAAATGAAGCGACCGGAAAGAGTAAAATCGCAAACAGAAGACCGAATAGAAGGGGATCCAATAATTCTTTGGCCAGGATGACCAGGTATCCTAAGGCAATCAGCGCGACGAGCACAAGGGCAAGCTTTTCGTAAAACGGGGCAAATATTTTTTTTGTGGGCATAGCCTGGGGGTTTCAATAGCTAAGGTATGATAACGTATTGTATTTATGAGTTTGAAGATAAGAATAATCAGTAGAAACTGGTTTTGTGTTGAAAAAATCAAGTAAACGAACTCGTATGCTTTTGAAGCCTGATTTTGGCAATTATTTTGCTTAATAATATAATTATTTACCTAAAGAAAAATATTATGGCAAAGTATTCAGAAAAAGCACAGGAAAAAGTACATGACACCATGCACGAAATGAAAGAAGGCAAGCTAAAAAGCGGCAGCGGTAAAAAAGTTACCAGTAAAAAGCAGGCCGTAGCCATTGGTTTATCCGAGGCGCGAAAAGAAGGCGCAAAGGTACCGAAGAAAAAATAATTGAATTAAAAGTTGGGGCATTCGCAGACTTACGAAGTTTTAGAAACTTCGTAAGTCTTGGGTTATCGTAAAGGCATCCATGATATCCATCAGCACAATCGCCTCCTCGATCGAACAAGGGTTAGGCCCCAGGCCATTAAAATAAGCAACTATTTTTTCGATCATCGGTTGCTGGATATGTTCGGGATGGGTAAAGTGTAAGATTTGCTCTTCCTCATCGGTTTTATAAGTGATGATATTGCCAAAAAAGGGGAAACTGATCTTCCCTTTAGTGCCGACGATCTCGCAGGTATCGGTCGTTTGGTTTTCGGCCACATTAAAACACCAGGAGCCATTTACCACTATGTTGTTGTTGAAAAGTATCTCACCGCAAACGTGGTCGTCAGCGGGAGTGATGGCGGACTGGTTAAGTGAAAAACCGTGATAGCGTTCGGGTTCGCCGAAATAGAACAGCATCAGGTCCAACTGGTGAGGGGCAAGGTCGTGAAAATACCCGCCGCCGGATACTTCAGGCTGCACCCGCCAGTTAACCGCGGAATTGGCAACGAGTGCGGGCTTTCGGCTTTGCCACATTCTGATTTGAACCGTGCGTACCTCGCCAACAATTTTTTCATCCAGCAGTTCCTTTACCTTTAAAAACATGGGCAGCGCCCTGCGATAATGGGCAACCGTTAGTTTCTGATTGGGATGATGTTTAACCGCCTCGGCAATTTGCCGGGCTTCAGTTGCATTGCGGGTAACAGGCTTTTCAACGTAAACATTAAAGCCCTTTTTTAGCGCCGCAATTGCATAGTCCGCATGGGAATCCGGGGGTGTGGCGATATAAATAGCGTCGAGGCCCTCCTGGTCCATCAAAGCCTCTGCATCGCTGTAAGAATGGGCAATGCCGTGCCGGTGGGCATAATCAGCGGCTTTTTTAGCATCACGGCGCATAACAGCCAGTAAGCTGCTTCCCGGCACCTTATTAAATGCCGGGCCGCTTTTCTTTTCGGTCACGTCGCCGCAGCCGATTATCCCCCAGTTGATGGTTTTACTCATGATTAAAACTCATGTCATTTCGACGAGGTACGAGGAGAAACTATCTCTTGAGCGCAGCGAAAAATCTTATACGTCCGACATTACTGCCTCCATAGACGCCGAGCATGTTGTATAAGATTTCTCCCTTTGGTCGAAATGACAAATGCGTTTATTATTTTAATATATCTTCAATCTTACCCAATTCCTCCGCCGAAAACTCAATATTATCCAAACACTTCAGCGAATCTGCCAGTTGTTCGGGTCGGCTGGCGCCGATCAGCACCGAGGTAACCCTCGGGTCTTTCAGTAACCAGGCCAGCGCCATTTGGGCCAGTGTTTGGCCGCGTTTTTCGGCAATGGCATTCAGTTTTTTGGCCTGGGCGATGCGTTGATCGGTTACCTGGTCCAACTGGAGGAAGCCGGTAGATTTTGCGGCTCTTGAATCCTCCGGAACACCATGCAAATACTTATTGGTGAGGAGCCCCTGTGCCAGTGGTGAAAAAGGTATGCAGCCAACACCGTCCTTTTCCAGCACATCCAGCAAGCCGTCTTCCACCCAGCGCTCAAACATCGAATATTTAGGCTGGTGGATCAAACAGGGTGTGCCCAATCTTTTTAATATAGCGATGGCTTCGTCAGCCTTATCGGCAGGATAGTTGGAAATACCGGCATACAAAGCCTTGCCCTGCCTCACAATGAGGTCCAGCGCGCTCATGGTCTCTTCCAGCGGCGTGTCGGGGTCGGGCCGGTGGTGATAAAAGATGTCCACGTATTCAAGGCGCATTCTTTTCAGACTTTGATCGAGGCTGGAAACCAGGTATTTCTTTGACCCCCACTCGCCGTAAGGGCCCTCCCACATGTAATACCCGGCTTTGGTGCTGATGATCAGCTCATCGCGGTAGCCATGAAAATCCTGCTCCAGTAACCGTCCGAAATTCTCTTCGGCCGATCCCGGCGGGGGGCCATAATTGTTAGCCAGATCGAAATGGGTGATGCCGCTGTCGAACGCCAGGTGGAGTATTTTGCGGAAATTTTCGGCCACATCCACATGCCCGAAATTATGCCATAAACCCAGCGAAACCGCTGGTAATTTAATGCCGCTTTTGCCGCAGCGGCGGTACTGCATGTTTTTATATCGATCTGCCGAAGGTTGATAGTTCATGGAATTTTATGGATTTGTTTGGTGATAAAATTAGGGTTTTAAAATATATTTAAAAGGCTATTCGATAAAGCAAGGAGAATTTTAAAAGGATAGCTTTATACCAGTTGTTAAGCTTATACTACTTCGGCTACCACAAAAGTGCTTCCACCAACAAAAACCAAATCCTCTTGTCCGGCGTTTGCCTGCGCCGCTAAAAAAGCAGCTTTAACCGAAGCATACACCTCGCCAACCAAACCATAGCTTTCCGCTGTTTGCTTTAAGCTTTCCGTGTCCAGACCACGCGGTATATCCGGTTTGCAGAAATAGTAAACCGCATTCTTCGGCAGCATAACCAGCATTTTGCTGATGTCCTTGTCATTTACCACGCCCAATACAAAGTGCAATTTGTTATAAGGTACGGCGGCGATGTTTTGCAGTACCTCGTTTATACCCTCGGGGTTATGCCCGGTATCACAAATGGTTAGAGGATGTTTGGACAGCGTCTCCCAACGCCCGTGCAAACCCGTTAGTAATTTGACTTTTGATAAAGCCAGCCTAATACAATCATCACTAATTTCAAAGCCCTTTAGGCGCAATTCCGTTATCGAGCAAAGCACGCCCTTAAGGTTTTTTACCTGGTAAGAGCCAGGCAGGTCGAGGCGGAGGTCGAAAACAGAACCGTCCGGCGATTGCAGTGTCACATCCAAAAACTCATTGGCCTCATTATCGGTGTGATGAACATTTGACGCTTTTAACAATTCCGAAGCAAATGATATTTTACTATGTTCGTGCCGGGCTTTTTCGATAAAAATATCTGCGACTTCAGGCCGGTATTCGCTAATTATGGCAGGAACGCCCGGTTTGATAATGCCCGCCTTTTCGGCGGCTATCAATTGCAGCGTGTCGCCCAAAATATTCATATGGTCCCACCCGATATTGGTAATAACCGACAGCAGCGGTGTAATGATGTTGGTTGAATCCAGCCGGCCGCCAAGCCCAACTTCGATGATAGCAATATCCACCTTTTCCCGCGCGAAAATAGCAAAGGCCAGGCCGACCGTCATTTCAAAAAAGGAGGGGCGGATGTCTTCAAAATCACTTTTATGCTTTTCAGCAAAATCAAGCACCTCCTGTTCGCTGATCATCTGCCCGTTGATGCGGATTCGCTCCCTAAAGTCCTTCAAATGTGGTGAAGTGTACAACCCCGTTTTATAGCCCGCAGTTTGCAGGATTGCTGCCAGCATGTGCGAGGTAGAGCCTTTACCATTTGTGCCCCCTACATGTACGCTTTTGAATTTATGCTGGGGATCGCCCAGTCTTTTGCATAGCTCAAATGTATTGTTGAGGTTGGCTTTATAGGCAGAAGGACCTACGCGGGTAAACAGGGGTAATTGGCTGTAAAGGTAGTCGATGGTTTGCTGGTAGTTCATGGTTCATAGTTCATGGTTCATTGCCTTTATCGGCGGGTATCCATGGAACCTGAGCAAAGTTAAATCAATGTTTATTTAATAAAAGCAATAAAATAAAGCATCAGGAAATGAACCATTCACTATACGCCAAACTCAATCCACATCAAACTTAAATGTGATCTGCCCTTGTTGATTTCCCGAGGCAGTGGTGGGAGCGGTTAGTTTAGAACCTTTTACCGCGCTGATACATCGGTTAATAAGATCCAGGTCGCCCATGCGGGTCTTACGATCGGAGTGTGCCTCGATAATATTTCCCCCAGGATCGATGGTAATGTCAATGATCACTTTACCCTGCATGCGACTCGTATTACGCACTTCGGGCATATTTACAAAACTCCACTGCGTTCCACTGACGCCGTTACCATTGCCGCCATTGCCATAATTACTTGCCAGCGGCGAACCATTTTTGCTGCCCTGGTTGCCAGGTGTATTGGTAGTGCCATCTCCGCCGCCATTGCCCGCTTTTGATGGCCCTTTATATAATGCCGCCTGGTTTACTACCTCTCTTTTAACCGGTTTGGCTACTTCAGCGGTAGCGGGACTTTTTGATTTTTTTGAATTGGGTGTTACTGCGGGCGCGTCCTCATTATCCTGGGTCACTACCTTTTCATTACTGGTCTCCACTTGCGATTTATCCGGCGTCGGGGGCACAGGTGTCACCTTTGTGGTTTGCATGTGATTGGCATTCGGCGAAACTGAAGGTTCTTCGGTACTGCTAATATCCTTGCCCATCCCTGCATCGGTTGTGCCATAGTTCACCACAACGCCGCCTGTGCCGTCAATCTGTACCGGAGGGTTTTCCATGATAATAATATAACACAAAAAGGCCATGGCCACCATTATAATACCGGTTACCATAAAGGCTTTTGGATAATTACTTTCCTCTTCGTAGTTCATTTGTTTAGTTCATGGTTCATGGTTCATGGTTCAAAAGCGCGCCGCAGGTACCATGAACTATCACCTACTTCGCCACCGTTGCCAGCACCAGCTTAATGCTTAATTTGTTCGCCATATCCATTATTGAAACCACATCCTGAATCGCTACGGTTCTGTCTACATGCAAAATAATGGTCAGTTCCGGATATTTCTGTTTATAGGTTGTTAATTCGGCCGGTATATCCGCCAGCGCCATAGGCTTATTGTTAACAGTATAGGTTAGCTCCTTGCTAATGGTGACGTTAACTGTTTTTTTAGATATCGCTTTTCCCGATTGCGATTTTGGCAGCAACAATTTGATCACATTTGGGTTGGTAAGCGTTGAAGCGATGAGAAAAAACAGCAGCAGGAAGAACATAATATCGTTCATTGCCGAGGTATGCACCTCCGCCGAGACGCCCTTTTGTCTTTTTCTCAAATTCATTTGCTTGGCTCCTCCAACAGGTCAATAAATTCGATGGAATCGGTCTCCAGCTTCAGGATCACTCTTTCAACCATCATATTCAGAATATGGTAACCTACATAAGCAACAATACCCACGAACAGCCCGGCTGCCGAGGTTATCATTTTAACGTACAAACCGCCCGATATAGTACCAATGCTAAAGTTGTCGGTTGTGGAAATATCAAAAAATATCTTGATCACGCCGATGATGGTCCCCAGGAAGCCGAACATCGGCGCAATACCGGCGACAATACCCATAATGCCGATGTTTTTCTCGAGTTTGGATACTTCCACCCTGCCCACGTTTTCAATTGCGCCCTCAATATCTTTAATCGGCCGCCCGATGCGGAGCAAGCCTTTTTGCAGCATGCGCCCAAGCGGGGTATTGCTGTTGCGGCACAAGGCCTTTGCCGATTCGAGGTTGCCTGAGAGGATGCTGGCGCGCACCTGCACCGTCAGGTTCGAATTGTTGTCTTTGGAAGCTTTGCGGATAGTAAAATACCGCTCGAAAAAGATCACCAATGCCAGTACCAGCAAAATTCCGATCGGGAGCATTACCCAGCCGCCTTTTACCAGCAAATCTCCAAAGTGGATCTCTTGTGCCGGCGCTGCCGCCTGGCCTGCGGCTTTTGCGGTATCAACCAATTTATGCGCTGTATCTACTGCCTGGAAAAATAATAATGTCATGGTTGGGTTTTGTTGCTATTGGGGGTTTACTTTTATTGGAAGCTTTCTTTTTTTAATCTTACCGGCCTTTACCAACAAATTTATTACGGAGTCAGCCGCGTCGTAAGTCGGGTATGAACCAACCGATACGTGAATGTGCGGGCCCGGCGCATTGAGTACAATATAGGCATTAAAGCCCATCCTTTTTAGATAGGCCACCCGAGCGTTTGCAGGTTGCAGGTGGATAAATTCATCCGTAATCGCTTCCCAACGCGGCGCGTTTAAACTATCGGGTTTGGGCCCTGTAGTAACGGCTTTTGTGGCGGTATCTGTTACCGGCGTTGCTTTTTTTGTGGTATCTTTTTTTACAGGTGCGGTTTCGTGCCGTATCACTGCAGGCGTTTCTTCAGTTTTTCCCGTTACTTTATTGTATTCATCCTTTACTTTGTCAAAAGCCTGCGGATAAAATTTGTAAACGGCAAAGGTCCCTAATGCCAGCACTGCTAAAACGATCAAAATAATTAGCCATACATTAACGCCTCTTTTTGGCTCCGCCTCCTCTTCATAATATTCGGGCGCGTGAATGGCCCGGGGCGGGGGCGGGGTAAATGTTGTGGTAACTGCCGGTGCTGAAGCGGGCTGATCCGGCGCCAGAACCGGCTTTTTCATATCCGCCGGTAATGGCTGGCTGGCCTTGAAGATATCTATAGGGGGAAAACCATAAAATGCGGGGTCGGCTGGTATGCGTTCATTCGGTTTAAAAACCAGCTGGTCCAAATCGGTTTGGAAGGATCCAAGATCGGCAAATAAGAATTTACCCCCCGAAGCATCCTCCCTTAATTTGGTGATAAACTTCTCCACGAAATATTTAGATGATGCCAGCGAAATGTTTTTTTTGTCGGCTACATACTGTGCAAAGGTATCGTCATCCTTTGGCTGGGGCACAAATTTTACCTGGTGGTAGGGCGGATAAAACCGGGCCTCGGAATCATTGTAATAAGCACTTACCCGGTTGCGGATGAAATAGCCAAGACCGGGCACATTCACTTCATCATGCTGGCCCAGTAATTCACTTAAATAATCGGCTAAATTCATTTTTTAAAAGTACGGTTTATTATAATTTATCAAAATCTACCATAAAAACCTTGGTGTCCTTTGTGGCTCGCTTTAAAATTTAAAGCCAACGCCGCCAAATATATTAAATCCGTAGTCAGGATAATATAACCACGTTGTATTTGTTGCGTTCAGCAAGTTGTTAACGTGTACAAATACCGATATCTGTTTAGTAGCCTTGTACTCCACTTCGCCGCTTACGTCAACGGATGAGTTAATGGTAACCATGGTTTTTGGGTCAGCTAATGTCAGGATATTTGGCTGGTAGACGCCGGGATCGACGGTGGAACCACGTACAAATACGGTACCTGTTACATTTACCAAATTGCTTACATGGATAGTGGTACCGGCTGTAAGCTTAAATTTAGGCAAGTTCCAGGGCTGGGCTGCAGTAGCCATTTGGTACTGTTTGAATTCTGCCCTCCCAAACAAATCAACGTCATCCGAAGCTTTATAATCCAGTTCGGCATTCAGGCCGTTTACCTGCGATTTGCCGCCATCATAGATCACCGTAAAGCGATTGTACCCTGCGGTCATGTTAAAGTTGCTGACGAACAGCGGCATATCTGATATTTCATCGCGGAAAATGGTCGCCTTAAATCCCAAACCCGGCGCAATGGTTCCCTTTAAGCCGGCTGCAATATCCAGCCGGTCAACCGAGTTTGTAATGGGAATATTTTTACCGAGGAATGGATTGATGTACGAGAAATTAAGCAGCGAAGAGCGGTTAACATCGCCTTTGGCTTCCACAAATATCCGCAGATATTTAGGGACGAGCTGCAGTTCGGCTTTTGCCGCGGGGAAAATGTAAAAGGCTGAGTTGTAACCAAACTGGTCGACAATGTTTACACCGGCGTCGATTTTATAACTGTCGCCCTGGAATTTGATATATGGGTTTGCGCGGATAAAACTATTATTGATATCGTAGGCGCTATCCTGCTGGGAAGCCACATCAACCGATGCGCTTACGCCTGCATAAAACTGATGAATAGTTTCATTTAAAAAGCCGGAAAGAACTATATTACTTTCTTTAGCCTGGAATGCATTGCTGAAGCCGTAGCCGCTTAGCTTAAGGGCGTAAGTGAAATCGTTATCAACGTCCTGGTAATTCTTGGTGAGTTCGCCTTCCGCACTCAGCGTGCTGAAGTGCTGCTCGTTGCGGTGCAGATTTGGCGGCGGCGGCGCGCTTTGATCATATCCGTAAAAGTCATTCGTGCGGTAATTATAGGTTATGTTGCCGGCTAACGAATTGGTAGCACCGATGCTTTTACCAAATACCGAAGCTTCGTCGCGGCTTGAGTTTTGATCTTTCAGGCTACCGCTTTGCATAAAATGCTTCAGGTAGCCGCCCAACTGCAGGCCCTGGTCGCGGCCGTTATTAAAGTAAGCTTCGCCGAAACTTGTTTTTAAGCTGCCCAGTCCAACCTTTACATAATTATTATACAAATCTGAATCCCGTTCTTTCGGCTGCTTCATCGCGTCGAAAGGTTTAATGTCGGTGTTCAACTCCAGGCGTTTGTCTATCGGAACGTAGGTTAAAGGCGCTTTAAAAGGCGTCTTATCCTCAAGGTCCGGGTTTATTCGTATCTTAACGGCATCGGCTAATACCGGTTTATAAGCAGTGGTTACAATAATCTCCTCAGACAGGCTGTTACCCGGCAAATTACCTTTTTTTGTGGTATCCGCCTTTGCTTTGGCAACTTCCTCACCCAGGCTTTTCGCAGCCGATTTTTTTGTGGCCACAGGTTTTGACGGATTTTTTTTCGATGCTTTTGCAGCCGGTTTCCGGCCTTTGCCAACTGGTTTGTGCGCGCCTTTTTTTACCTGTTTTTTGGCCTTATGTACAGTTTGCGCACCCGCCGGAACAAAGCATAATGCCATAAGCAGGATCAGGAGCGTACATATAATGTATTTTAATTTCATTGCCCTTCTCATTATTCTTTGTCCTTCTTTAAATTAGTAGTGTCCGATTTTGCGGCAGGTGTTGTTCCCCCCGGCGACAGCTGTTCCAGCTTTTGTTTAGCCTCGGGCAGTATGTCGTCATCAGCTTTGTAATTATCAATTATACTTTGCAGCGTCGCCTTAGCCTGGAAGGTGTCTTTCAGTCCGATGTAGTTATCTGCAAGGAGCAGGAAGGTCTTGGTAACCCAATAGTCGTAGTTAGGCAGGTCCTTAACCAGTTCGAAACAGGTTTTTTGCGATTCCTTATAATGCCGCTTTAAATATTGGATGCGGGCAATATTGTACTTCGCTTCCGCCGCTGCTATAGTCTTGGTGTTGGCTACCGTGTAATCAAATTCCTTAACGGCGGTGGTGGTGTCGCCTTTTTCCAGGTAAGCATAACCGGCATATAAACCTGTTTTAAACTTTTCTTCCTGTGATGATTTTTCGTTTTGGCGGATGGCCGTTACGTAGTTCAGTGCATCATCGGCCATTGACATTTGCGCATAGCAGAGCAGCAGGTTGTTGATGGCGAAGGTATAGTCAGCCTTATATTCCGAATTGGTCTCCAGCTTTTTCAGGAATGGCACCGCTTCGTTGTATTTCTTTTGGGCGATATATAGTTTCGACATGCTGATCAGCGATTGTTCGGTATAATTACTGGTCCAGTCGTTCAATATTGCGTTATAATCCGTCACAGCCTCATCGGCACGGTTCAGGCTCACAAGGCTTTGCGCACGGATAAACCTGGCGCCCTTCTCATAGATCGGCTTGGTTGGAAATTTATCAAAATAAGCATTTACGGCGCCGACGGTCCCCTGCCAATCGCCGCGTTGATACAGATTATTGGCAGCAGTGTACATAATGTTCTCCTGGTCGGCCTGCGAGTAATTTGCTATCGGCACCGTCGCCGCGTAGTTGATGAACGACTGCCCGTCGCCTTTGTCCGTATAAATTTTTTCTATCTGCTTCAGCGCCTGCTTTGCTTCGTCGGTTGACGAGTAGTCGGCAACCACCCGTTTAAACGATTGGATGGCAAGGTCGTCATCGCCGGCATTATAGTCGATAAGCCCGATGGTGACCAGCGCCCTCGGCACATAGCTGCTGGTAGGATACAACTGTATCATATTCAGCATAGACTGCTTTGCTTTTACCGTATCGTTCTGTAGGTAATAGGTGTAAGCGATCTCAAAGGAAGCATCGTCGGCATAATCCGACTTCGGGAATCTGGTGAGCACATCCTGCAGCGTACCGATCTTGCCCGCCGGCGAACCCTGTAGTCCTTCGATCATCCCCCGCTGAAATAAGGCATAATCCTGTCCCTGGCTGCGGCGGTCGATAATGCGATTGTAATACTCCAGTGCGCGGGTATAATTTTTCAGCACAAAATAGCTGTCGCCAAGGCGGGTAATAGCATCATTTACCGTAGCAGCGTCTTTTTCTTCACCATCTAAAAACTTTTGAAAATAAGTGGCGGCGGTTTTATATTTCTGGCCATAAAAGGCAGCATAAGCCAGTGCATAATTGGCGTAATTGTATACGCTGGTTTCGGGCGCATCAGGCATATCCAAAAATTTTTGGAAGGTTACAACCGATTCATCGTATTTGCGTACTTCGTACATGGCCTCGGCCATCCAGTAGGTGGTAAGGGTTTGGATATGACTGTCAACAGGGTGTTTTAACGAGCGGAGGAAAATACCGATCGCATTTTCAAAGGCACGTTCGTTATAAAACTCCAGCCCGCGGTAATAAGTAACCTTCTGATAAGCAGCAATGGCACTGGCGCTTTTATTGGGAATGGGCTCCAGTATGTCAACCGCTTCAGCGTAATTGTGCGAGTTAAGCAATTCCTCGCCAAGCAGGGTTTTTACTTCGTCGTTGCGTTTGGCGTTCGGGTAATTTTTAAGGTAAAGCCGTGTGGCGTCAAGCGCCTGGTTGTTGTAATCCAGCTCGTACGATAGCTTTGCATATTCATATAGCGCATCTTCCTGCAGCTGTTTATCAAAACTGAGCTTCGAGGCCAGGAAATAAGCACTCCGGGCGCTTTGCTTGTCGTTTATCTTCAAAAACACCTCGCCAAGGGTATAGTTGCCGTGCTGGCTGAAAACATCGTTTTGCTGCTGCAGTTTTTCAAGTTCAGTTGCCGCCTTAGGGTAGTTGGCTACTTTATAAAACGTGTAGCCCATCTCGTAGCTGTCCTGCGTATTTTGGGTACGGCCCAGGTCCTCATTTTCAAAACGGGTATAATAGGTTGCCGCTTCAGGATATTTTGCTTTCGCGAAATAAGAAGCAGCGATTAGCCGAAGCATTTCCTTTTCGTTTTGCTGGTGGGTACTGTTAAGGATAGGGACGGCATAGCTGATCACATCGTCGTAACGCTTATCCAAAAAGTAAACGGCGGTGATGTAATAGGGATAGCTGGCCTCGTATTTTTTAGAGTTTTTGAGCCTTTGAAAATTAACCAATGCCAGGTGGTAATCCTTATTGATGTAGGCGATGTACGCAAAATAATAGGTGGCATCATCGGTAAACTGCGACCGGCGGCCCTTTACTTCGCTAAACAGCTCCTGCGCATTTTTATAATCATTCGTTTCAAAATAGGCATAACCCTTACGGAATTTATATTCAGAGTTTTCCTCGCCGTTCAAGTCGTCGGCGCTTATCTTGTTAAACCATTCAATTGCCTCGGCAAACTGTTCTTTTTTTGAATAGGTCCGTCCTATTTGGTAATAGGCCAGCTTTACAAAAGGGTTTTCGGGATGTTCTTTGATGAAACGCAGGAACATGCTTTGTGCATCGTCGTTTTCCAGTTCCAACGCACATAATGCCTCATAATACTGGGCGTTTTCCTTTACCAGAGATAATTCCGATTCAAACCGCGATTGGGTACTCGCTTTTGCCGTTGACTGCTCAACCAGGCGGAACTGCTGGGCAGCGGCCACGTACTCGCCTTTATCAAGCAGGTCGGTAGCGGCGTTGAAGGTATTATAAACCTGGAAGGATGGGTTTTGCTGTGCGTATATTTGCGAGGTAAACAGTAACAGGGCGAAGAACGAAGTATATTTAAGTTTCATCATGAGGCATGAACTAACGATAGACAAAATTAGCGAAACGCTAAAGTGTAATCCACAATAGTAATGCACACCGTGTGGAGAACGTTGCTTTGTTAACGGGTAAAATAAAGTGGATGGTATAGCTGTTGAAAACTTTTGGGCGTGTGGGAAACGGCCCTGCAGATGCCAAATAATAACTTGCGTATGCAATTGCCATGCGTAACTTTAAGGACAAAATAAGGAGAGGGGATATATCGTTAAAGAGAGCGATGATTAAACTTAGGTTCGAACGGCACCGCCTGTTGTCCTTTTTTCTGTGGATACCTTTATTTCTTTGGCTTTTTCCGGACTTCATCCGGCCATCTCAGCAAACCGGTGAGATTGTTCTGCGGGATGAGCATTTAAATATCTGCCCAAAGGAGTTTTATGTTTCCGACGTTATCGACGATCGTAGTGATAAACGGGTCTTCGCCTGGCTATTACCGTTTAACGATGCGGAGCGCCAGACCAAGGCGTCCCCGGTTGATCTCAGTGGCGGTTTTGACGCTGTAAAACGATTTATTAAGAATTGCATACCCCAGGATACCACGCTGCGCCCTATAGTGATCCATATAAAAAAATTCAACGCAACGGAGGCCATGAACGCAAGCGGCCAGGCTGAAGGTCATGCAGTACTCATGATCTCTTTTGATCTTCGGCAGGACGATGAAACACAGCACCTGGTGGATTATACCGGCAACGCCAGTTATATCCGCACCAGCGGGCCGGCACAGGACATTGAGCCCACTCTTAGAAAAATGATCGGCAGCAGCCTGGATTACTTCAACAACTGGATAAACAAGCAGGCCGCCGGCGATATACGCCTTGCCAAATCAGTGAGCGTTTCGTTTAGCGACTATACCGAAAACCCGGAAGGCGACAGTGTTTATTACTCTCCGCGCCGCAGGCTTACCTGGAGTGATTTTAAAGGGAATGTGCCAAACAGCAGATATGCTGCCGAGGTTTCGCCAAGTATTGGCTATAGTGAGCGGGCGGAAGTACAAAACGGCGTTGTCCGCTTAAATCTGCAAATAAAAGTCTGCCTGCCCAAAAGTGCCTGCTGGGCCAAAGACGGCGTTCGCGGCGATGCTTATACCCTTAACCACGAGCAACGCCATTTTGACCTGGCTAAAATTGCCGCCATGCATTTCGTCCAAAAAATAAAGGCCGAAAATTTACCGGTGAATAATTATTACGGGTTCATTAATTTTGACTATGTGGATGCCTACCGCCAGATGGATACGCTGGAAATGACATACGATAATGAAACCGCGCACGGATTGGACCGGTTTGCGCAGGAAAAGTGGAATGAGCGGATTGATAAGGAACTTAAAGGATTGGATGTGAAGTAGTGTTTAGTTCACGGTTCAGGCGGGAACACATCTAAAGCGCTGGGCGAACCGCTTTTTACCGCCAGATATAAAACTTGTTATGACACTGATAGCAGGAATATTTCCGGACAGGGAGCCAGAAAAGAAATTTTTTCATAAAAAATCCCCGGTGCACGCGTTCACTCGAGGTGCTTTTGCATTTGGGACAAGCATGCGCTTTTTTATGTGCCTTGGCTATGCTGGCATCGTTATTTAATGAAACTACCATAACACTGTGACTGATGTAGAAAATAATCGACCAAACTCTATTCAAATATAACTAAATTAGTTACGGGATATTACACAAGTTATTATATAAGTGTTAACAACTAAGGCGAATTTTTGCGAGAGAAAGTACCTGTACAGGAAGTAATATCAAAAGGCTTCGCCGAGCGCCAGGTTTATGTCTGAATATTGTTTGCTGATTCCGTAGTCAATACAAATATTTGTCCCCGATTTTTTGTTGAATTTAATTCGTAGTCCAAGCCCGCCGGCCGGGTTCAGGTAAGCAAACTGGCGGCTGTTGGGCAGGCTTGCCGAATTTACATTGGCAAATACAACGAAACCAAATAACCCGTTTACGGTAATGTCACGCCGGTATTCCGTTTCAAAGTAGATAAGCGACTCACCCCGCTCACGACCCTGCTCAATACCGCGCCCCGACCGCTGGTAGGGGTCCATGCCGATTGCGGGCAAATTGAGGTAGGGCGTACCCGACCCTAATGTAGTCCAGTAATAGGCCCAGAACGCCAGTTGATTTTTAAGGCTTATTTCAGAGAGGGAGATGTATTTGCGCAAATCGACGTATACCGATTGGCTGTTATTGTCGCTGCCAAGTATATGCGTATTATCGCGGTAAATAATGTTTGTGTATGCGCCGGGTATGGGGTTAAATGCGTTCTGGCGCGAATCATATAATAAATTAAATGTGAGGCCCGAGCTAAACGAGTTGGAGTTTTGGGCAGTGCCGTAGGCGTATTTTGTAAAATCAGCCAGCGAAATTGTGCTGTTTGTGTTAAGGTTGATATAATAATCCATATCGTAGCCAATACCGGCATATAAATATGGCGTAATGCGTTTCAATAAACTCTGGTAAAACCGGATATAATCAAAATTAACCAGGATGCTCTGGTTTTCAGCCTGGCCGCCCCCCAATCCCCAGGTATTTTGCGGGTAAACTAAAAAACGTGTATCGCCCTGTATGTTATAAGCATTATTTTGAAGCCACACGCTGGAATGTATCGGCAGCCCATACCTGCCTTTTAAGTTAAAATACGGTGCAAAGGTGACGGATGAAATGTAGGTGGTTTTGCGCGGGCCCAGGTAAAAACCTGCCGTTGTTGAGGTAACCAAAGCCTTGCTGCCGCCGGGTACATTGGTTGACAGCGGTAAAATAGAAAAATATACCTGCTTTTGATTGTTTTTGGGATAACGGCGCGGGCCTATTTTAAAGAGTTTCCTTCCGATATCGAGCAAGTCCTTTTGTTGGGTTGTATCAATATAAACATTGGCGGTATCGACGGGCGCTTGTGCCCTGAGTAAAAACGGAAAAGCGCAAAGAATAAGAACAGTAAAAACTTTAATCATCAACCATAAAAGCAAAAAGCTCCCGTTTTGTTTCAAATACCGTCACAAGCTTTTAAGGTGGTTTAAAACGCTTCGCCCAGGCCTACAACAAAACTGGAAAAGTTTTTACTAACTCCGTAATCAATACAAATATTGGTGTCCGATTTCTTGTTGAATTTAATACGTAAACCGCCGCCGCCTGCCGGATTCCAATATTCGAAACGATTGCTTTGCTGTTGGGCTGCCGAATTGATATTGGCGAAAAGCACAAAGCCCAATAACCCGTTCTGCGTGATGTCGCGGCGGTATTCGGTTTCGAAATAGATCAGCCTTTTACCCCGATACCGGTTTTGCTGTATGCCGCGCCCCGACCGGTTGTAGGGGTCCATCCCGATAGCAGGCAGTTCAAGGTACGGCGCGCTTGTGCCTAGAACCGTCCAGTAGTACCACCAAAAGGCGAACATGTTTTTTGGGCCGCCGTCGGTCAGGGCAACATATTTTCTAAAGTCGGCATAGATGGATTGCCAGGGCTCTGTAGTACCAAGCGCTTCAGCATTGTACCGGTAAATGAAGTTTGCATACACGCCGGGAATAGGGTTTAAATCATTTTTGCGCGTATCATAAAGCAGCACCGCACTTGGACCTGATGAAAATGAGTTTTTATCGATCGAGGTGCCGAACCGGTAATGGGTAAAATTTGCAATGCTATTGGGCAGGCCATTTTGGTCGGTATTTTCAATATCGACATAATAATCAAGATTGTACCCAATCCCTGCAAAAAAAGAAGAGGTGATCCGTTTAAGCACAGCCTGGTAAAACCGCATATAATTATATTCAACCAGCAACCGGTCGCCTTCGGGCTGCCCGCCGCCAAGGCCCCAGGTATATTGCGGATAAACCAACAAACGGGTGTCGCCCTGGATCAGCCAATCGTTATTATTCAGCCAGATATTTGATCGGATAGGTAACCCGTATCGCCCTTTTAAATTAAAATAAGGGGTAAAGCTTATGCTTGATAAATAAGTGGTTGACCTGTAGCCCAAATAAAACCCGGCAGTAGTAGAGGTAAAAACAGCGGCGCCTCCGCCCGGAATGGTCGTTGATACCGGCAAAATAGAAAAGTATATTTTCTTTTTTTCGGCAGAAACCGGCCTTGGCCGTTCGTGAAAGAGCGCTCTGCCAATGTCGATGATATCTTTTTTGCCAGCCGTATCGATGGTGAGATGAGTTTTATCGACAGGGCTTTGCGCAAAAAGCGGCAATGGGACAAGGCACAACACCTGCGCGACAAAAACCTTTAACATTATGGTCATAAAAACATAAAACTATCCGTGGAGTTTGAAGATAACATGAAAATAGGGCTAAGCTGAAAGAAAACGGCGATATCATTGCGGGCAAGTACAAATTTTCAAAAAATTATTTGATGACTTTTTTAAGATCAGCAATTATCTCGCTGGTTAATATTACCGACCCCGCCTGCTGCAAATGGTATTGATCAATAAACAAATGGTCTGTAAAAATAGCTGTGTTGTAGTAATTTAAATAGATACCGCCTTTCGCTTCCACAATCGACTTGCATTTATCAAAATGCGTTAAAATAATGTGTTTGGATCGATCAGTATTGGTATAAGACTTTTTTACAGGAACCTGTACAAAAATAAATTTGATCTTTTGGTTGCGGAGAAAGGTGCTTAAAGAATCAAGGGCCGCGTAATTGCCCGGCGTATATCGGGTCGGGAATATATCGTGCTCATTCCACTTTTCGCTATTTATGTTTCTTAATTTATCGCTCAATGACGCACCTCCCCAGCTATCGATATAAAGAGGGTACGTATTAAATTTTCTGCGGATAATTTGGTGGATGGAGTTATAATTTTTGAAGTAGAAAAGCTCCGGGAAGCTGTCCTTCATATAACTATTGGCGTTTATATAGTTTAAATAGGAGTTATTTGGCGGAGAGACGAAATCGGGGAAGGACGAGCATAAAATAACATATTCAGGTTGATTGGTTTTTACCAAACTGGTCAATAATCTGTTCATATCGCCAATTTGAAGCCCCCACGATGCAAAATTATAGTACCGTAATTTGAAATTTTTAACCATGCTATCCGAATTCAGTTCATACAGCGTTATGGAAGACCCCATGGCCAGCAGCTTTACATTTTTAACATGGTGTTTTTGAACTCCCAGCATTTTTAGATCAAAAAGTGTTGAATCTGTAACGATCGGCGCAAACCCCAACCGAAACAAAACCTCAAAAAAAATCAATACTGGTATAATAAACAACAGCGTTTTCAGCAGAAATCTATTTATTGGTTTTTTCATTTCTTCTGCTTAAAATTTGAAATAGATAAAATCGGTAATTGTTGGCGGGCTAAAAAAGAGGATGGTAAATATTAAGCCAAAGTAAATTAACGCCCTTCCCGGGAATCTTTTTATCGCATCAATTTGTAAGGCATGTTGTTTATCTTGTTGTAACCACTCTGCCCACAACATAATAGCGATAGCAATCAATGTTGTGGTCGTATTGATTTTTTCGACGATGGTGAAACGGTAAAATATGGATGGCGAAAATAGTTTGTGGTAAAAATCAAAAACCTGCGCCAGGCTGTTAGCACGAAAAATGATAAACGTGAGCATTAAAAGTATAAACGTTGCGGACGCATTTATAAAAGCCTTTAAAGAAAGGGACCAACTAGTTAAACCGGCATTCTTTTTCTTTTTATTAATAGAACCCCGCAATATCGACGGGATAAAGAAACAACCATGCAAAAAACCAAATAGGATGAAGGTCCAATTTGCGCCGTGCCAGATGCCGATAGCCGTAAAATTTATTGAAATTGCCAGGATCAGCCCGGCCTTCCCGTAATTCCTGAAATAGATATTTAATGGTGTAAACACATAATCGGTAAACCAGTTGGTTAACGAAATGTGCCACCTCCGCCAAAAATCAGGAATGCTTTGCGCAAAAAAGGGGAAATTAAAATTCCTGGTAATTTTAAATCCCAGCAAGCTGGCCAGGCCGATCGCCATGTCGGAATAGCCGGAAAAATCGGCGTACAGTTGGATGGTAAAAAGGAAAACCGCGAAAAGAAGGGAGCTTGCCGGCAAAACTTTATAGTGATCAAATATTGGGTTGGTGAGTGCGGCGCAGTTATCGGCGATAACAATTTTTTTAAATAACCCCCACAAAATCTGGCGCATACCATCGGAAGCCTGGTGATAATCAAACACTCTTTTTTGCTGCAATTGCAGTATCAGTGTTTTGGGCCGGTCAATTGGCCCCGAAAGCAAGGCCGGAAAAAAAGAAACATAAGAATAGAATACCACCCAATCCGTAGCAGGCCTTATTTTTTCGCTCTTAATATCCAATAAATAACTTAATGTTTTGAAGGTGTAAAAGCTTATCCCCAGCGGCAGGGTAATATTCAACGTATGAATATCTGCCTGGAGGTGAAAAACCCTGAAAGTGCTGATAAGTGAACTGACAAAAAAGTTGAAATATTTAAAAAATAGCAGGCTGGCCAGGCCAAGAGATAAGCCTGTCCAAAGTAAGAAATTACGATATTTTTCATTTTTGCTTTCTGCGATCCTGATGCCTAAAAAATAGTTTACAGTACAGCTGCCGGCCAGGAGGAAAAGAAAACGCCAGTCCCACCAGGCATAAAACACGAAGCTCCCCGTTAAAATGAAAAGGTTTTGAAGTTTAAGGTTCCCGCCAAAAACATACCAGTACAGCATAAAAAACACTGCAATAAAAAAAACGAAGGCGGCGGAGGTGAAAAGCATCTACGTTTTTATTTGGAGTTTAGCAATTCGATCATGCCGTACGAAACATGCAGAAAGGCGACTTCGCGGTTATTAAACAACACCGCCGGCCTTGGGGCTGATATTAAAAAGGCGCCCGCGTTAACAAGCCGGTCTATCTCCGCACGGATGTCATCTACCTCAAAACAGAGGTGATAATAGCTGATGTTTTTTTTTAAAAGAGTCTCGACCTGTTTGCCTGATATCAATTCAATGCGGGTACCATCTGCCAGGGTTAACAATGCCAGTTCGGCATTTTGTTCAGGATCAAAAATCGTTGGGCTCATTTCAATAATATGATGGATGGCAGAAATATTTCTTATTTCTTCATCAATATTTTTACACGCAACGCCAACGTGATGAAATTTCATAGCATCTCAGTTTAGTTTTGAGCTTATCGCGTTGACCATTTCACCTACGTTGCTCCATCCTTGAATTTCTCTTGACATAAACCTGATCTTAAACTGTTTTTCAATGGCAACCACCAGTTGGATGTGATTCAGGGAATCCCATTCTTCAACATCATTTGCTGTGGTGTCATAAGTTAATATAACATCCTGGTCATCCAATACGTCTACGAAAATTGCATTCACGGTTTTCAATATTTCACTTTTATCCATAACCATTTGTAAGATAATTTTTTAGCTATGCACCTGCTTTTTGAAGGAAAGCGTTGAATAATACCGCTATCTTGTATTTTTCGGCTTTCTCAGCGGAAACATCTTCCGATAAAAAAGACCTCTCTGATACTATACGGAATCCCGCCGATATTACGATATCCCGAATTTCTTCAACATTATTAAAAAGATAAACGTGATCGATAGCCGGTGCATTAGTCGGAGTAGTAAAAAACAGTACACCGTCATCGCTCAGCAGGCTGTTTAATTTTAGCAATAGGCTCAGGGGGTCTTCAACATGTTCCAATACCTCGCCAAGGGTAATAAAATCATATTTTTTGCCGTTATCGAATTCAAAAATGTCTCCTAAAATGTAATCGACGCGATTGTCGCCTGTAAACTGCCTTGTAAACTTCAGCGAGGTTTCACTTATGTCAACAACGGTAAACGTTGTGCGCTCATCCAGGATAGCTAACGCCCGGGACAGATAAAAGCCGTGCCCCGCGCCAACTTCAAGATAGCTTTTGGTTGTATTTATAAACTGGGGTAAGGTGTCGATAAAAAAACTAAGCGTTTGATAATGGTGCTTAAATAAAAACTGCGACATGAGTAAGCCGTGCATGTAATACTCCATCACCCGGGGGCTGGCGTATACCCGGCTATTTACTTCGGCAAAGGTAGTGCTGGTATATTTCCCGGTACGCAAAAACTCGACGGTTTCATCGGTTACATCGGCCAGCATTTGTAAATAACAGTCGATAGCATAATCTAAGTCTTTGTTGTCGCGTTGCAGGATGCCGACATATTTTTTAAAAAAAGCATCGGCCATCGCATCATACCGGTCGTCAAAAAACTCCATGTTCTTTCTGAGCTTTTTGCTGTGGATCGGGCTTAACACAGCTATCCTTTCGCAGATATAATGGATGTGCTCATTCATCACTTTTCGCATATGTGGCTTTTTTTAGGTTGATAGGAAGCTACATTCAACATCCAAAAAGCGCCATGTTTATCGAAGCCAAGGTCCCGGTAATGGTTTTTTACGATGCCGTTTTTTGCTGTTTCCAGGTATGCGCCCTTTAAAAATTCAAATCCGTTGTTTTTTGCAAAAACTGCGATGGTATTCAATACAAAATCTCCCATTCCGCGGTTTAACACCCTGCAGCTCATCAGCCAGGTATCAATAAATAAGGTTTTACTATCTTCCTTATGCAGGATAACAACACAGATCAAGCCGTTGTCACCGAATTTATCGCTTAAGGTAAACGTGAAATTATAATGAGCGGCAGATGAAGCGAGCGCTTCAATGTCGGCATCGGTATAGCGAACGGATCTTAAATTAAACTGGTTTGAACGTAACGACAGCTGCGCGACCCTCGGAATATTAAAACGGTTAAAGGGCTCAACCCGGCAAATCATATCCAGACTTGCTAAAAAAGCAGCTTCATCCACGTACTCCTGTTTGACTGCATTTCGTTCTGATTCTGCCTTGTAATGTTTTGTTCTATCAGCGTCTTCATTTGAAAAGGATACTGTTTCAAATAAATTAAGCGTATATAAATACTCCAGGTAATCAGCCGGGTCCTCAGGCAGATCAGGTATGGTAAGCTCCGGCAGGTGTTGCCCAACCAGGCTTCGTTCAACAGGATTGTCATCTAGATAAACCATAGAATCAAAGCTTAAACCAAGGGTACTTTGAATATGCCTTATATTACTCACCTTATTTTCCCAGTTAGCTATAAAAACGGCTATATCGTCCATCCGGAGCACCATGTCGGGATGTTTTTCAAAAGGTTCCATCGCGACGGATTCCGTGTTTTTGCTGCATATAGCCAGGACGATCCCCCTGTTTTTTAACTTTTTTATCCAGTATTGCAGCCCGGTAAACGCCTTGCCAATGCCCAGGCTGCCAAGCTGGATATGTTCCAATCCGTCGTCGCCAATTACACCGCCCCATATGGTATTGTCCAGGTCGAAAACCAGGCATTTTTTAAATTTGCCATACAGCGCACCAATCAGTTCAACCGTTCGTAAAGCTATAGCAGGTAAAGCATCGATACTTAAAACCATTTCTGTATTGATGTACATGGCGGGCCGGAAAATGGTTGCTTTGCCAACCTGATTTTGAATAGCAGAGAGGTCGCACAGGTAAAACCCCGGCAGTTTTTCGGCATATAACATCAATTCGTAATTAAGCTTACGAACTTGAAAAATGAATGAGGAAACTATCTTGTTGGCATAATTGCCAAATACCGCATCATCAATTTCAACATAATTATAGCAGATGATCTTGGCGTTTAGTTTACCGCTGATCGCAGTCTGTAAATTATTTATAAGCTCCAATTCTTTTTGTGCCAAACCGCTGTATTCTTCCGGTTGCAGCCTGTTGTATTTTTGGAGCAGCCGGTGCGAGGATTGAAATAGGATGATCACTTCGGGGTTTATCCGGTAAAGCTCAGAGGTCGGGTCAAAAACTTGCCGTTCTATTTGGTTAAAATCAGCCTCCCAAATTTGCAGGTCAAATCCAAGGTCAAAACCGGTTCCTCTTAGAGCGATGGAAAGAAATTGCGTTGCCGTGTCTCCCAGTAAGGCAACTTTTACCGGCTTTAAATTAGAAAAGTCATTTTTTAAGTTTTTCTTTAATTGGGAGAATTCTTTCATCCTGATATGCTATTTTCTCGGTTTTATGAGTATAACTTAACTTCCGATTTAGCTGGATAAAAAAAGGGAGCCGAGGTTAAAATGAGTTGATCTGCCCGTAGAGACGCGATACATCGCGTCTCCCGCCAAACATTCCCGCAATGTATTCCCGTTGTCTGAACCATGATTTTTAGGATTTATGGATGACCGCTACTTCCAGCAACGCATTCCGCAGTCTAACCATGATTTTTAAGATTAATGGATGACAATGGCTTCCATTTTTTAATTGTCGCTTCTTTAACCTTGAGTACGCCTTTCTGCCGCAACCTGTCATCAGGAGACGCGATGTATCGCGTTTCTACAATGTTACCTCACTCATCCTTCATATACTTATCAATACCTGCCGCAGGTTGCCAATTACTTTTAGGCTCAAAATAATGCCACAGCAGGGCTGATATTTTCCTTATAAATACATCAGCCTCGTTGTCCTGGGTCCAGCGCTGGTCTTTATTGTTGTTGGTGATGACGGAGAATACATAATCGCCATGAGGTGCGTTTACAAGTACTGTTTCAGAACGATAATCATCCAGTGAGCCCTGCTTCGAAATAGTGTGAATGTTGGGCGGAATCTGCGATAAGGCAGTGTTATCCCAAAATATCCTGCCCATGTTACGGATCATTCGTTCACTGGCCGCAGGGCTAACAGCCTGCCCGTTCTCAATCATCGTAAATATCCTGCACATTTCGTAAGGAGTGGTAACGCCCCAGCCATACTTTTTATGCATCTCATCCCTGCCGGTGGCGCGCGAATTATCTCGGTATACTTTAAAGCCGTTGTTAGCCAGCCAATTGTTGATATAGTCGGTACCCACCAGCTTTTGCAGCCAAAGGCTGGCGGTATTATCGCTCATGGTGATCATCAGCATGGCCACTTTGCTTACCTCGATCGTGTCCCCATCCTTAAACGATCCTAAAATGTCTTCCCCCTTATACAAAAGTGAATCGCGGTAAACAATTTTTTGGTTATACTGAATTTCGCCTTTCTCAATCTTATCCATTAATCCGCATTGGATAGCCACTTTCACCATGCTGGCAGTAGGAAAAAGGGTATCGGCATTAATGGCGGCCGTTTTGCCTGTTTTAAGGTTTTGAACATAAATGCCCACCTCGCCATTAAAGCCTTTTATAGCATCCTGTAGTTGGGCGGTTAGTTTGGCATCAGTTTGCGCAAATGCAGTGCAGGTGATCAATAGGAAAACCAGGGTCACTAATTTATATTTCATAATTGGCGGGTTTGACAGGCTAAGGTATAAAAATTTCTGAATCAGGATTTTTTGCCGGTCAGGGCCCAGGAAATCGGTCTTAAAAAAATATATTTCATCACCCATAACCGGACATCTATTGTATCAAAACCGAACAATTTTAAACCTAAAAATCAACGTAAAATGCTAATAGTCAACTGGTAACATGTTTGGCATTTTCTTGGGACTAAAGCCAGGGGGTTGGGAAGAGTAAAAAGACTCTTCTTTACAAAAAAGACCTTTTTTTTTAAAAATTTTTTTATTCACTGCGTTCAGCATGACAAATTCAATAACTCGCTATCTAACTCAATAACTCAATAACCCAATAACTCAATAACCGCCCCATGATACGCAACTATATAAAAACCGCATACCGAAGCCTGTTAAAAAACAAAGGCTTTACACTGTTAAACGTCCTTGGCTTGTCATTGGGCCTGGCCAGCTGCCTGCTCATTATATTTTATGTGGTAGATGAATTGAGCTACGACCGCTATAACACCAAAGCTGACCGCATTTACCGCGTTAACGAGGACCTGAAGCTGGGCGAAAATAATGTGCGCTACGCCGTATGTATGCCGCCGCTGGCCCAAACCCTAAAAAACGACTTTCCTTATGTTGAGAATACGGTACGGATAAAGAATGCCGGTTCGAGACATGTGAAGAAAGGGGTGCAGAATATCCTTGAAAATAATATCGCTTTTGCCGACCCTTCATTGTTCGATGTGTTTACGTTACCGATGATCAGCGGCAGCTCCCAAACCGCGCTTGCTGAACCGAACAGCGTGGTGCTAACCGAGTCGACTGCAAAAAAATATTTTAACGGTACAGCAGTAGTCGGCCGGACATTAACCTTTGACGATAGAAACTTTTATAAGGTTACCGGCGTCATAAAAGACATACCCAGGACATCTCATTTTAATTTCGACTTCTTTATTTCAATGGCTACGTTTCCGGACAGCCGGTCGGATGAGTGGTTAAGAAGCGACTACAATACTTATGTTTTATTTAGAGATGCAACCGATCATAAAAGATTGGAAGCCGCTTTACCTGCTTTCCTTAACAAATACAGCGGGCCGCAAATGCAGTCGCAATTGAAGATGAACACCGCCGCGTTTGAAAAAAGCGGCAGCTATTTCAGGCTCAACTTAACGGCGCTTACCGATATTCATCTTAAATCAAACCGCACCGGCGAATTGGGCCCAAACAGTACCATGCAATATGTTTACATATTTTCAGCGATCGCTCTTTTTATCCTGCTGATCGCCTGCGTTAACTTCATGAACCTTTCCACCGCCCGTTCTGCAAATCGCGCCCGCGAGGTTGGCGTGCGCAAGGTGCTCGGCTCGCCGCGCAAATATTTGGTTTTCCAGTTTCTCACCGAGTCAGTATTAATTACCTTGGTTGCTGCACTTATCGCTTTTTTTGCGGCGGTGGCACTGCTGCCGGCATTTAACCAATTGTCGGGAAAAAACATAGTTATCAACGGGCAAATGCTGGGCTGGCTTATCCCGGCGTTGGTGTGTATTATTTTAATTGTGGGGTGGTTGGCGGGCGCATACCCGGCTTTATTTCTTTCAGCCTTTCAGCCTGTTAATGTGCTGAAGGGGAAATTATCGGCAGGATTTAAAGGCGGAGGTTTACGCAGCTTCCTGGTGGTAATGCAGTTTTCCATATCAATTTTCCTGATCATAGGCACATTGGTCATCCATAACCAGCTTAATTATATTCAAAACAAGGACCTTGGCTATAACCGCAACCAGGTGCTCATTGTGCAAAATGCATTTGAGTTGGGCAGCCAGGCCCAAACCTTCAAAAAAGAAGTAAAGCAAATACCCGGCGTTGACGATGCTACGCTCACCGGGTATTTGCCGACTGCTGGTCAGAAAAATACCAGTATATTTTTTAAAGATGCTTCGTTTGATCAAAAAGAGGCCATGTTTCCGCAAACCTGGGAAGTGGATGCAGATTATATAAAAACCCTGGATATGAAAATGGCCGCCGGTCGTAGTTTTTCAAATGAAAATCTGACGGATTCATCAGCCATTATTATTAATGAAGCTGCCGCTAAATTTTTAGGTCTTGATAACCCGGTAAACAAGACCTTATACCGCTCAAATGGTGGCGAACAGGTGGTATCAAACTCGAAACAATATCATATTATCGGGGTAGTCAGGGACTTTAATTTTGCTTCCCTGCGCGATGTAGTAAGCCCGATGGTTTTGGTAATGGGCCACAATAACAATACTTTAAGCGTTCGGATGAATGCGAAGAATATCCCTGCGCTGCTAGCGCAGATCAGGAATAAATGGAGCGGATTATCACCCGGTGTTCAGATGAATTTTTCGTTTATGGACCAGGATTTCGATGCGATCTACCGTACAGAGCGGCGTACAGGCGTTGTATCTATAGTGTTTACATCACTTGCCTTAATAATCGCCTGCCTGGGCCTGTTCGGATTGGCCGCTTATGCCGCCGAGCAGCGTACCAAGGAGATCGGCATCAGGAAGGTTTTGGGTGCAAGCGTATCGGCCATTACTGCCATGCTGTCCTTTGATTTTATAAAACTGGTATTTATAGCGATACTGATCGCATTGCCCGCAGGGTGGTATTTAATGAATAAGTGGCTGCAGGATTTCGCCTATCGTGTAAATATACAGTGGTGGGTTTTAGCGCTTGCCGGCATAACTGCCGTATTTATTGCTTTTATTACTATCGGTTTCCAGTCGATAAAGGCAGCGTTGTCAAACCCGGTAAATAGTTTAAGAAGCGAGTGAGAGAATGTCGGCAGTTTTCAGTGGCCGACTCAGGATTAGGCAACCAATGAACCAGTGAACTAATGAACCAATGAACCATGATAAAAAGTTATTTAAAAACAGCATTCCGTTTCCTGCTGAAAAATAAATCTTTCAGCTTCATTAACATTTTCGGGCTTGCCGCCGGTACGCTTTGCTGCCTGTACATTTTGTTGTATGTGCAGCAGCAGTACAGTTATGACAAACATCACCGGGATGCCAAGGACATCTACCGCGTCACCACCAACCTTTCGCTCACAGGCGATGTACACCATACGGCGGCATCGTCGCCGCCAATAGCGCCGGCCATGCAACGCGATTTTCCCGAAGTGGAGGACTACACGCGCATAATGAAAACCGAGATAGTGGGCGCCAAACAGCATTTGCTGCGTTATAAAGAGCGGGCATTTTATGAAACAGGCGTTTTATATGTCGACTCCACCTTCTTTAATATTTTCACTTATCAATTTGTTGAAGGGCGGGCGCAGCATGCGCTGGATGCGCCTTATGATGTAGTGTTGCTTAAGTCAACTGCTGATAAGTTATTTGGCCGGGAAGATGCGGTAGGAAAAATGGTAAATATTGACGATGCGTATGGCAAGCATGATTTTAAGGTTACCGGCGTAATTGACGAAAGCCTGGGCAAATCGCATATCGAGGGCAATCTTTTCATCGCCATGAAAAGCGGCCGAACCGGCACGGCTGTAGCAGGCATAACGGAGTGGGGGGGTAATAACTTCCTGTTCTCGTATGTAAAGCTGAAGCGTGGCGCCAACGCGCTTGCCCTTGAGAAAAAGCTCCCCGCATTTTTAAATAAATACGGCGCCAACCGGCTTAAGGCCATCGGTATGCAAAAGCAATTACATTTACAGCGCGTTGCCGACATTCACACCACACCGGGCTTTGAGCTTGATTTAACACAAACTACTGACCCATCATTTTTACTTATCCTGGTAGTTATTGCAGTACTTATACAGGTGATCGCCTGCATTAACTTCATGAATCTCTCCACCGCCAGGGCATCCCGGCGCGCAAAGGAAGTAGGCGTGCGCAAGGTGATAGGTGCCGGCAAGTACGACCTAATGAAACAGTTTTTAGGCGAATCGTTCCTGCTTGCCTTTGCTGGTGTAGTTATTGCGCTGCCGCTGCTGTATTACGTACTGCCGTATTTGAATGATATTACCAACGCGAATATCAAACTGGCCTATTTTGCCGACTATCATCTTTGGCTGATGCTGGGTGGGCTGGTGCTGATAACAGGCTTGCTTGCCGGCAGCTACCCGGCGTTTTATCTCGCTAATTTCGAGGCGATAAAGGTGATAAAAGGTAATTTTACCAGCCGCATTTCGGCGGCAGGAATCCGCAAATCGCTGGTCGTTTTCCAGTTCGTGCTGTCAATTGTGATGATAACCGGCATCATTATCATCTACAGCCAGCTTAATTTCATCAAAACAAAGGATTTGGGTTTTGATAAAGACCAAAAGCTTGTTTTTAGCTTTTATACAGGCGACGCAACGCAAAAGATGACTGCGCTGGCCAACGACCTTAAACAACTGGCGGAGGTTAAAGATGTAACTAAAGCCGACAGCTACTTTAGCCAGGTATCTATGAACGATTTACCCATGTACACCGACGGAGGCGACCAGGCCCATGCTATCGACGCACAAATTATCACCTGCGACCGTTATTTTGTAAAAACCAACGGTATTAAACTGACAAGCGGGCGCGATTTTATGCCCGGCGATTCGAACAAAGTGCTGATCAACCAGGCGTTCGCCAAACGGCTTAGCCTTAACACACAAACCGCCCCCGGCGCAAAGCTTTATTCAAAGTTTTTTGGCGCAGGCGTTACTTATACCATTGCTGGTATAATGAAGGATTTTAACTACAACTCGCTGCATAGTGATGTGAATCCTTTTATGCTGGCTTACAGCAATAATCCCGCTAACTTTTCAAACATGACGGTATCAGTGAAAAGCAGCGACTACAGGCGTTTGCTGAGCGCTATAAGCGCCATCTGGGCAAAGGATATGCCGTCGGTACCCTTTCAATACGCGTTCCTTGACGATGAGGTGCAAAAACAATACGAAGGCGAGATCACCATTTCCCATATTATCAACTCATTCACTTCAGTGGCGATCATCATTTCCTGCCTGGGCTTGTTTGGCCTGGCGGCATTTAGCGCCGAGCAGCGCAGAAAGGAGATCGGAATCCGCAAGGTACTGGGCTCCAGTGTGACCGGCGTGGTAAGCCTGTTGTCGAAGGACTTTTTAATACTGGTAGCCATTTCATTTGTGATCGCAACTCCGGTATCGTGGTACTTTATGAGCCATTGGTTTCTCCAGGGATTTGCTTACAAGGTGCCCCTAAGCTGGTGGATGTTTGCTCTTGCCGGCGTACTGGCAATGGCTATTGCGTTGATCACCGTAAGCTCGCAGGCGATAAAAGCAGCCTTGATGAACCCGGTGAACAGTTTGAAGGCGGAATAATCGTCTGGACCCGAATTTGTGGAATTTTGAGAATTAACAAAACGCTGAAGTTTATATTCTGAAAGTTCCTCAATTCCATAAATTCAGGTTCAGACATTTACCAACTGTGATTTTTCTTTAAATACTCCGCCATAACGCGGATCAATTGCCCGTCCGAATAGGGCTGCCAGCCGTGGCCGCCGCGCTCGCCGTAGGTAAAGCTGCCATCGTAATAAGGCTTGGTGGTTTTGGTCAAAAAATCTTCCATATCATATACACCAAAGTTCAGGAAGAAATCATCCATGCGCCCGCAATAAATATTTAATTTGCCAACCAGCTTCGGTCCGACTGTGGCCCAGTTTTTTTCGAGGTAATAACGCAGGTCGTAATGTTCTTTCCAATATCGGGCTACCGAAGTATCAATTACGCCAGTTGATTTGTCAAACAACGGCTTAAAATATCCATCATCGCCTACCGGTCCAAAAACGGCGCTCCAAATGTCCAGCTGTCCGCCCGAGCGGCCTTTGGTGCCATTTACAAGTTCCATGGTATTGCGCTGTTGCTGTGTGAGCTTCGCCTCGCCGGTGACATGGTCGCGGGTGTTTATCGTGGGCACTTTATACCATTCGTGCTGCTTATAAAAGGCGTTTTTATCATCATAGATGTTAATACCTTCTACATTCCTGAAGTCGAGCGGATCAGGGTATAACGACCAGGTACCGCCATAAAAATCAGGGTAAAACACCTGTAAGGCAAATGATTCCCAGCCACCTGTCGAGCCACCTGTTAACAAACGTGCCCAACCTTCCGGTATACAGCGGAATTGTTTTTCAATTTCGGGTATCAGTTCCTGGTGTATCGCATCGCCATAGGGGCCGTTGTTGGCGGTATTTACAGCGTACGAATCGTCAAAATAGGGGGTGGGGTGTTGCAGCTTTATGGCAATAAACGCCGGGAAACCGTTCGATGTCCAGTCGGTGTAAAAAGGGTTATTCGTGTTGTCTGTAAAATAAAAAGGCGCATCGAGCGAAAAATGGTCCTCCTGGTAAATGGTAGGGTAGTGCCTGCCGGGTGTTTCGTCGTATCCGTTTGGTAACAGGATAGTCGCCCCGATGTACATCGGTTGTCCCCAGAATTTGCTCAGCAACTCACTTTTTATCTTGATGCGTTTAACCCATTTGGTATCCGCCGGTACTTTTATGGGCGGCATCACCTTATCCGTTTCGAGCTTTATCGATTGGTGTTGATCCTTGTTGATAGAAACCTTTACCACTGCGCTATACAAATTACCCGGCGAAACGCGCCAGTCCTGGCCCTCCCATTGGTCGTTATGCATCCATAACGTATGCCCGTCCGAGCGTTTAAACTCGGTGTATTTACTCAAAACCGCCTGTACGTAATAATCGCCCGGGGGGATATCCTTCAAATTGTTTATCGGGTAACCCAAAACCATTCCGTCAATCGTAACCTCTTCAGATGGTTGCAGGTTTTCAAAATCGACCCCAAAAAACTGTGTGCCATAGCGGCCAACCTGGTAACGCGGTTGAACGTTATCCGTGCGCGAGATGGCCAGGAACATGCGCCCGGTAAGCGGCTGTTTGCCGGCTGTGGCGGGGAAAGATATTTTAAATTCGATATTTCCTTTACCGGCAGGCTGCGCCCCCGCAAACGCGGCGCTAATAAAAATCAGTGCGCAGACGGCAATAAATAGTTTCTGTTTCATGAGGAGGATAGTTTATGTTCGATCAGCAATTTACAAAGCATTATCTAATTAAATAGCAGCTGATTATTATTGTTACATCAAAAATATGCGGTATAAAATGTATAATTGAAGCCCGATTTATCCAGCAATGAAAAAATTCAGTCTGATCGTTTTACTTATGGCCACTTATATTGCAGCAGGCGCACAGGGAAATACCCAAACAGCGCCAACCCGGACCATATTCGCTTTTGGCGGCGGCTATAGCAAGGAGACGTTGCGCTACATTATCAAACTGACAAAAAAAGAGAATCCACGAATATGCTTTATGCCGTCGGCGTCGGGCGATAACCCCTATACCATTTTAAATTGGTATTTGGCCTGCGAAGATTTGCCCATGCGCCCTTATGTGCAGGATGTATTTGTGGCCTCGTATACCAGCCCTAAAACCTTTGAAGAGGTATTGCTCAGCATGGATGCCATCGTAGTCGGCGGCGGCAATACGCTCAACATGATGGCGATATGGAAAGCGCAGGGAATTGATACCGTGCTGCGTAAAGCTTACGACAAAGGAATTATATTATGCGGCGGCAGTGCAGGCTCGTTGTGCTGGTTCCAGGGCGGCACAACGGATTCGAGGCCGAAAGATTTATCCATCGTACAGGGCCTGGGATTTATCCCCACCAGCCATTGCCCACATTACCACAGCGAGCCACTGCGCAGACCGCTGTATTTTGACAACATTGTAAAGGGCAAGCTTAACCCTGGTTATGCCATTGATGACAAAGCAGGCATCGTTTTTGAAAATGAAAAGTACATCAGGTCGGTATCCGTTGATGATAAAAACAATACTTACTATGTTTCGCTGGTGAATGGCCAGATAGATGAAAAGCTGTTGCCCGTGGCGGAAATACTGAAATAAAAATTTCGGATGTCGGATTTTCGATTTCGGATTTGCATTTGTCATCCTGAACGCAGTGAAGGATCTTGAAGCGATATTACCGCCTGCAAAGTCCTAATGCATGATTTAGAAGATCTTTCACTGCGTTCAGGATGACAAAAAAAGCCCATACAGCATCTCGGGAATATCTCCTTTTTACCCTACCGTGTCAATCCCAAACTATTATTAATCATAGCTTTGTTGTTTACCAGGAACGAAGGACCCATTAATGGCCAAAACGAGAAACACGATCAACACCAAAGATATTTCATTTAAACAGCGCTTATCGGCACTAAAAAACCTGCCCGAATTTTTCAAACTGGTTTGGAAAAGCAGCCCGGGTAAAACCCTTACCAGTTTCCTGCTCCGCATCATCCGCTCGGCGATGCCGGTGGCTTTGCTGTATGTGGGTAAACTGATCATCGACCAGGTAACGCTTTTGTATTATCACCGCCCGGGCGGCGACCAGCACCGTTTGTGGGAGCTGGTGATCGTTGAATTTGCGCTGGCTATACTGACGGACGGCCTGAACCGGATGATCAACCTGATGGATAGCCTGCTTGGCGACTTGTTTTCCAACTACACATCCATGCGCATCATGCGCCATGCGGCAACGCTTGACCTTGACCAGTTTGAAGATTCTGTTTTTTATGATAAGCTGGAACGGGCCCGGCAGCAGACGCTTGGGCGTACCATCATGCTTTCACAGGTGATGAGCCAGGTGCAGGATGTTATTTCGATGGCTTTCCTCATCGCCGGGCTGATCGCGTTTAATCCATGGCTCATCCTGCTGTTGCTGATCGCTATCATCCCTTCATTTTTAGGGGAATCATATTTTAATAGCCAGAACTACGCTTTAACACGGAGCCAGACACCTGAGCGGCGCGAACTGGACTACCTGCGATACCTGGGCGCCAGTGACGAAACCGCGAAGGAGGTCAAGATTTTTGGTTTGTCAGATTTTGTCATCAACCGGTTCAAAACCCTTTCGGATAAATTTTATACCGATAATAGTAAACTTGCGGTGAAGCGATCGGGTTGGGGCACTTTCTTTTCGGTGCTGGGCAGTATCGGTTATTATGTCGCTTATGGCTACATTATTTACCAAACCATAAACGGGATGATCACCATTGGTAGCCTTACCTTCCTGGCAGGCTCATTCCGCCAGTTAAGTACGTTGATGGAAAGTATGCTGACCCGCTTCACCACGGTATCTCAGGGCGCGATCTATCTAAATGATTTTTTGGAGTTTTTTGAGATCAAACCGAAGATCAGGCTGGCCGACAAGCCCCTGCCTTTTCCAAAACCGATAAAAAACGGCTTTACTTTCGAAAACGTGGGTTTTCAATATCATGGTTCCGAAAGCTGGGCCAATCGCCATCTCAGTTTTACGCTTGGACCCGGTGAGAAACTGGCTTTGGTGGGTGAGAACGGCGCCGGCAAAACTACGCTGGTTAAATTATTGGCGAGATTGTACGACCCGACAGAGGGCCGCATTTTATTAGACGGTATTGACTTGAAAGAATATGCAATAGAAGAATTAAGATTAAACCTGGGCATTATTTTCCAGGATTACCTGCGTTACCAGATGACGCTGTCGCAAAACATTGCGGTGGGAAACATCAGCGAAGCTGAGAATGAAACATTGATAAAAAATGCAGCCCGCAACAGTTTAGCAGATGCATTGGCCGAAAAATTCCCCGACCGTTACCAACAATCGTTAGGCCGTCGTTTTAACGATGGGGTGGAACTGTCGGGCGGCGAATGGCAAAAAGTGGCCCTTGCCCGAGCCTATATGAAGGATGCACAGGTACTCATCCTTGACGAACCGACCGCGGCCCTGGACGCAAGGGCAGAGTACGAAGTTTTTCAGCGTTTTGCCGAATTGACCAAAGGGAAATCAGCCGTGTTGATCTCGCACCGTTTTTCAACTGCGAGATTAGCTGACAGGATACTGGTTTTGGACAAAGGCACCTTGCTGGAAGCCGGAACCCATAAAGAATTGCTGGCAAAAAATGGCCGTTACGCGGAGTTGTTTAATTTACAGGCGAAGGGATATCAATAATGAGCTTCGGCATTAAGCCTGTGGAGTTTAATTAGACAACGCAGGCTATTTATAGCACAATTTTAACTATAAGGGGGCTGGGAGCGCCAGCGATACGTTTCAGTGTTCCGCTTTTCAATGCGGAACGTTATGAAAATTGCTCATTATCAACACATTTGTACATAATTGGCTGCTAAAGCCGCGCTAAGTAGCTGATAATCAGCGTGTAAAAATTGCGCCGTTTAAAGGGGATATAAATTAATTAATTGATAATCAGTAATTTAAACTTTTGCCACTAAGCAGCTTAGCTAGTCGGACAATTTTATATCAAATAATTTTAACGCGTCTGCCCTGGCATTATCCTCTGCACATTAGTTATTTATACTGAAATAATTTATATTTGTTTAACACATCAGGCGTATTAGGTATGACTTACAAACAATCCTTAGTTCCCGACAAAAAAAATCATAGCATCGATATACCAGAGGAATTTTATGGTAAAAAAGTTGAGGTGATGATTTCAGAATTGGATAATCAAAACAAGTCAAAACGCTATCCGTTACCTCCAGGGAAAAAAGTAACTGCAAACGAACTTCTGGAACATTTCGGCGAAGCGCCAGACTTTCCTACTATAGAAGAAATAAGGGCTAAGGCTTGGCCTTCCAAATGGTGATCTTCGATACAAATATCCTGATAGAGCTTTATCGTGGAAATCAGTCAGTTGAAAAGGCTATATATGGCATTGGCGCGAACGTAGTTTACATAAGCGCGGTCACCGCTGCTGAATTTTTGGTTGGTGCAAAAGATAAAAGTGATTTTGCTCGTCTCGAATCGCTATTGGATAAATACACTCAAATTCCGCTCAATCCAGAAATTACTGATATTTTTTTAGACATTTTTAAGAAATATACATTGAGCAGGCGACCAGGCATTGCGGATACGCTTATTGCGGCTACAGCGCTCTATCATGAATTACCAATTTATACATTAAATAGGAAGCATTTTCAATTTATACCAGGTATCGAATTGATCTGATTTACTCTCCTGATAATTATACGCGCTCAATTCCCCTTATCTTTATCTAAACTTATGAACTATCTGCGCTGGCTCTTACTACCTTTTTCGCTGTTATACGGGCTGATCGTCGTCATCCGCAATTTTTGCTACGATGCGGGCCTGTTCAAAAGCAAATCATTTGATAAGCCCATTATCTCCGTGGGTAACCTCGACGTCGGCGGCGCAGGCAAAAGTCCAATGACCGAATATCTTATCCGCTTATTAAAAGATCACTATAAACTCGCAACCCTCAGCCGCGGATACGGCCGCAAAACCAAAGGCTACCGAAGTGCTGCTGCCACTGCTACTGCCACTAACCTCGGTGACGAACCCGCCCAGTTTAAAGCCAAATTTCCTGACATAACTGTTGCCGTGTGCGAAAAGAGGGTAGTGGGTATCCAAAAACTGCTCCCGGATCACGACTTAATTTTGCTCGACGATGCCTTTCAGCATCGTGCAGTTCAGCCCGGGCTGAGCATTTTGCTGTTAGACTACAACCGCCTTGGCGAGCCACACTTGCTATTACCGGCGGGCAACCTGCGCGAACCTTTCAGCGGACGCTGGCGGGCGCAGCTCATCGTGGTTACCAAATGCCCGCAAATTTTGTCGAACGAGGAAAGAAACGCCGCCGCACAAAGGATTGAGCCCTTGCCTTATCAAAAAATATTTTACACCCGGATTGCTTATCAGCCACTGGCGGGTCTTAATGGCGGAACAGCGGTTGAACCGATAGACAGCGATACCACCATTTTTTTGCTAACCGGCATTGCAAACCCGAAACCGCTTTTGCAATACTTGAATGGCCTCACGCCACGCGTCATCCACTACAATTATCCCGACCATCACCCCTTTACCCCGAAAAATATTGCTAAACTTGCCGCTGAATTTTCGTCGTGCGAAGCACAAAAAAAACTGGTTGTCACAACAGAAAAGGATGCGCAGCGTTTACAACAATCATGGTTCAACGGGGTATTGCCCGGCGGCGATGATTTGCCTGTTTTTGTACTGCCAATAAAGGTTGAATTTTTAGGCGACAGCGGACAGGATTTCGATCAGATCATTACCGACTATGTTAAGGTGGGTTCGATATAAGCGCCGTATTCGCCTCACCCCAACCCCTCTCCAAAGGAGAGGGGCTAAAAACAGATTATGTTAGAGAGCATAAAACATACTACCGCATACATTAAAAGCCGCATCGGCGATTTTGAACCCGAGGCGGGCATTATTTTAGGCACCGGCCTTGGCGGCCTGGTGAACGAGATAGAGGTTGAAAAACAGCTGATGTACAGCAATATTCCTGATTTTCCCATCTCTACACTTGAATTTCACTCGGGTAAATTGATATTTGGCAAACTTGCCGGCGTTAAGGTTGTTGCCATGCAGGGGCGCCTGCATTATTACGAAGGCTATACCATGAAGCAGATCACCTTCCCGGTGAGGGTGATGAAAATGCTGGGGATAAAAACGCTGTATGTGTCGAACGCAAGCGGCTCGCTTAACCCTGAATTTAAAAAGGGTGGGCTGATGGTGATCGAGGATCATATTAACCTGCAGGCGGATAACCCGCTGCTGGGCCGAAATGAGGATGAGCTTGGCCCGCGTTTTCCGGATATGAGCCAGCCTTACCGGCGCGACCTGATCGACAAAGCGTTAAAGATCGCGGCAGCAAACAATATTACCTGCCACAAGGGAGTTTATGTTGCGGTAACGGGCCCAAACCTGGAAACGAAGGCCGAATACAGGTTTTTAAGAGTAATAGGCGGAGACGCAGTAGGGATGAGCACCGTGCCCGAAGTGATTGTGGCCAACCACATGGATTTACCGGTTTTCGCGATATCGGTTTTAACCGACGAGGGATTTAACGATGTGCTGCAACCCGTTTCGCTTGAGGAGATACTGAAAGTAGCGCATGAGGCTGAACCAAAAATGACGATGATACTAAAAGAGCTGATAGCCGGTAAGTAATGCACGAAAGGTTAAAATATTTTCTTTTGCTTTTAATGTGCGTTGTTGCGCAGGCCGCGTTTGCGCAGGTACCAAACTATCCCAATAATCCAAATCCCAACAACCCCAATTATCCCGGGCAGTCACCGGGAAGGCATAATTATAATGATACCGCGGTTGTTAAACCCATAAGCGCCGATGCCCAGCTGGATTCCATGCGGAAAAAGCTGGAGCACAAAAGGGATACTGTGATTTTTAGTTCCAAGTTTATCCGGATAACCAATGAAAGGTTGTTGAAGGATAGCACACGCTTGCTGCCACTGGATACCGGCCTTACCAACTTTGAAAATTATAACCCTTTGCTGCAGCCACGCGATCCAAAGATATACCTCGGTAATACAGGCCTGCCCGAACGGGATCTTTTGTTTAGCCCATCGCGCGCTATCGGTTTCGACCCGGGGCTGCACGAATTGGATGCGTACCTGCTGACCCCCCAGGATATTAACTATTACCGGGCCCGTGTGCCTTTTACCGACCTGTATTTTGTAACCGGAGGCCATGCTGAGCAGATATTTAAGGCCACGCACGCCCAAAATATAAACCCCAGGCTTAATGTAGGGTTCAATTTAAATTTTGTAGGCTCGCGGGGTTTTTACAGCAGTAACGCTGTTTTGGGGCAAAATGTAAGTAACGTCAACATTGCCGGCTTTACCTGGTACGAGTCGAAAAATAAGCGTTATAATTTGCTCGGCAACATTATATACAACAACCTGAAGGCGCCGATTACCGGATCGATACAGAATGATTCTATATTTAAGGTGGGCTCACTGGATAAGACTACCGAGTTGGTACGTTTACCGGATACCTACGAAAACTGGAAAGGAACCAGCCTGTACCTGAAACAAACTTACTTTATTGGCAGGATTGACAGCACAAAAAAGGAAAAGGGAAATGCAAGCATATTACCCACCCAGCGGGTGGCTTACACACTGCTTTACGATACCAAAAAGTATAACTTTATCCAGAATGATGTTGATGTCTATCACGTATTCCCCGATTATTATTTCGAATCAAACTTTGCCCGCGACTCGCTCACGGTGCACCATCTTGAAAATACCTTTTCGTACAGTTTCTATCTCCGGAGTAAAAGCCCGGATGCTGCAAAGAATGAAGCAAAGCTGGACGTCGGCCTCACGCAGGATATCTATTCCTACACGCAATTTGTGGCGGATACGGTGCTCGACCCGTATGGCAGCCGGATAAACGGGCGCGTGAAGCAGCAGGGAACGTCGTTCCAGGATATCACCCTGAAAGGCAAGGTGAGCTATAAGTTAAGCGACCGGCTATTGCTGGAGGGTGACGTACAACAAGTGGCCGCCGGACGTGATTTTGGTAA